>N._stephensi_708_cecum__coassemble_0_pt1 | contig 50959 bp, 51 predicted proteins | sample N__stephensi_708_cecum__metabat2_high_PE_008 | metagenome-assembled genome bin N
CTACATGGGCACCTCCTGCTGATGCTTATAAAACTAATATCACCATTAATTCATCTGAAAAGACTATTACACTTGCAAAATCATGGCTGTCTGGTCTTGTAACGGGTGCTGCGTATGGTACTGGTATATATTCTATAAAAATTAATAACAAAGATTATAAATTTGTAATTATGTCTCCAGCACCTTCATTTGATGGTTCTAGTGATATTAAAATTACTTATTATGGTGCTGATCCGGTTGCTGGTAAATTAACATTTACAAAACCAGATGGTACTACATGGACACCTCCTGCTGATGCTTATAAAACTAATATCACCATTAATTCATCTGAAAAAACTATTACACTTGCAAAATCATGGTTGTCTGGTCTTGTAACGGGTGCTGCGTATGGTGCCGGAATGTATTCATTGAACATTGATGGGATTGATTATGGATTTACCATTGGATAAGAAATAATGTTATTTTTAAAAAGACTACATTTGATGGACTTCATTAAATGTAGTCTTTTTAGCTTAACCGATTATTTTATACCAAGAGATCACTAAGCTGAACAAAAACCAACTCCATGAGTCTAATTAAAATTTCCCATTATACCTCCCCTCCGATACCACAATTAGCCCGACAGTTTAAGCAAACCTTTTTTAGGTTCTGGGTACAAAAACTTTCACGCAAATCATTCATTACATCAGAATTCCATGCATCAACAATCGAAATGTCCTTTAAATTCCCGAGAAGAAAATGTCTATTATATCCAATACAACAACAACCATACATATTGCCATTATAATCTATTACCAGTCGCTGAAATGGATCTGGACAATGATACTCTTTGTATTCCCTGTCTGCCAGCTCCAAAACATGCGAAAGATCAAGAAATTCCTGAAAATCAACCATATCAGCAATACCACCCCATTTACTGATAAAGGACTCCTGTTCACTTAAATTATCTGGCTGTTTACAAAAACTCAGTCTTAAAAAAGGACGTTCTTTTCCCATTGCCGTCCTTATGTCCAAAAAATTATAAATATTCCGTTCCAGTATTTCCAGATTACCTCCCCTTATTTTTTTATATGTTTCCTTGGATGCCGCATCAATAGATATCTGAAGTCTGTCCACCTCTGTGTCTATAAGAAATCTTGACATTTCCTTATTTAATAATGTACCATTTGTAATAAGGAAAAAATCTACCGGATCAATGGACTTAACTCTACTTATAATTTCTTTAATCTGTGGGTGCAACAGACATTCTGAGTCCTGTCCGATTAAAATAGCAGGAAGCCGAAAAGCTTTACACTGCTCTACAATCTTATCAACTAATTGCAAGGACATATTTATGTGTTTGTTGTTCATATTTTTGTCAAAATGTCTTGCACACATTTTGCAACACAAATTACAATCAGAATTGACTCCCATCTCGATAAATAATGGATATTCTGACGCAATTTTCCCCTCACATGTTTCATCCCATGCTCTGCGATACTGTACAAATCTCTCACCATGAATCTCTTTCAGCCGTTCAACCACATCTACTATATCATATCTCGTTATATGACCCCTGTCCGTCTTCTCCATCTTTTCCTCCTTTTATTTTATGCAAATATTCAATCATTTTTTCCATATTCTTCACTAAGTAAGGAAAGTATATATGATCCCCACCATTTTCCATCATAATAATATTGTTCCCTCAAAAATCCATCTTCCTGAAAACCAAATTTCTTATATAAATCAATCTTCTTATGATCAAATTCATAAAGCTCTGTCCAGATTTTATTCAGACCAAGCTCATGAAACCCATAATCAAACAGTAGTTTACAGCTTTCTTCAGCAATCCCCTCATTATCAATATATCTTTCATCTTTTCCAATGTAGAGCGACAAATCCGAATGCCTGTGTACCCAGTTTATATAACAAAGACCACAGCATCCTGCCAGTTCATCTGTATCGGACATACGTATAGCAAACATAATAGTTGAATTATCACCATTTACAATATGCTCAAACCAGTTTTTTTGCATTGTCCTGCTTATTTCCCGGTACTCTCGAAAGTGTTTTCGATAATCCGGCAAATTACGCCAGTTACGCAACTGTTCAAGATCATCCTCCTCTATCGCAGTCAAGTATACTTTATCACCTTTAATCATCTTCCAGCACCTCCCATGTCAGACATTCATCCGCTTTCATATCACGTTTTAAGCATCTACCAACCACCTTATCCATATCATATGGATAGACACAGTCCTTCTTTAACGGTCTAAGCGGAAATATATCCTGTCTGGAAATATGCTCCCCTGCTTTTAGATCTCTCGTCAGATATACTGCTCGCTGCTGAACAATGACAGATTCCCTCTCGTTTTCCTCAATCTTCTTTACGCCATCTCCTAACGCCTCATATAATTCCATTGCAGCATCTACCATTTCCCGCCAGGTCTTCGGATTCATGGCAAATTTATGATCTGGTCCCTCTCTGTCATTATCATCGGTAAAATGCTTCTCAAATACACGGGCACCTAATGCCATCGCACCTAAAACTGTCGTATGTCCATAGGTGTGATCCGACAGTCCTAGTATACAATCTGGATACCGCTCTGCATATATTTTTAATACATTCAGATTTATCGATGCAAAATTTTCTCTCTTTGCTGTATAGTTTGTATTACACTGCATCAAGACAATATCTTTTGTATATTGATTTAATGTACTCATCGCCCGGTCAACATCTGTCAGATCAGAAGCACCAGTTGCCAGCAGTACTGGTTTATTCTTCTGAGCGATATAAGCCAGCATCTCTGTCCATGTAATATCACCGGAACCAATCTTATATGCATTCACATAGGAATCTGCGTGATCCACAGAACCAAAATCATAGGGACTTGTCATATATTCGATACCAACCTCATCACACTTCTCTTTTAACCGGGGTGTCCACTCATCCTCCACACTGGCATCCTCATAAACTTCATAAACGGACTTTTTCCAGCTTGCCTGATGAGACATCTGCGCCATTGAATCAAAACCATTGCGGCTTACAATAGTTTCTGCCTTAAAATTTTGAAATTTTGCCACATCTGCTCCAGCCTCTTTTGCCAATTCAATCAGGTGAAATGCCCGTTCCAAATCTCCATCATGATTTGCCGCAATATCAGCAATAAAATAAGGTTTACCGCTTTTCGTTATTTTTCTGTTTCCTATCCTCACTACAAACAGTCCCCCAATCCTTTAATCTCTGATCATATCCATCCTGATATAACTCAAAGAACTTCTCGATGCTTTCCTCTGGTGTGGAAATCCTGATACCAAGTTCTTCCTTCACTTTTTCATTACTCATTCCCATATGCTTTGACCGTTTCGCTTTAAAAGGGAAATTGTCACTCACGGATTCATGAACTAACCCATCTGGCAAAGCAAATACAGACTGGAGGTATGTTCCAAAATCATACTTGGAAACAGCCCCGCTGGCACAAACATGGTACAAGCCATGAAGATCCTCTTCCAACAGTTTTACTATGATTTCCGTCAGATCATTGACTAAAATGGGTGAAAAATCAATATCTGTAAACATATTAAGAGTCTCCCCTTTTTGCAATGACTTGTATATCCACTCTCCAAAGCTGTTCTTATCTTGAACGTTAAACCCATATATGTTCGTTCTGGTAACAAGATGATTCTTTTTTAACACCTCATCTTCTCCAAGCAGCTTCGTTCTCCCATACTCATTTATCGGACAAGTACCATCCTGTTCTGTATACAGCTGTTCATCCTCGCCATCAAAAACCGCATCTGTCGAAATATATACCATCTTACAGGAAATCTCCTCACATATCTTTGCCAAAAAAACGGTTAATTCACTATTTAACTGATACGCCAATTCTGGCTCTTCTTCACACAGATCAACATTGATCAATGCAGCTGTGTGGATCAGGTAATCCGGGGCAGCCTGTAAAATACTTTCCTTCAGCTTCGTATGATCCAGCAGATCAAACTGTTCGCATTTTACTCCATCTGCCATAAAAGATACCTTGTCCACTCCGATAATCTGATATTGATCCTTTAGCAGATATGCAATATTTGCGCCAAGCATACCTGCAATTCCTGTTATATATATTCGTTTCATATTCCTCATTATCTAACCACCTTATCATTTTTCAAGGAAATCAGCAATCCCTCATTTCGGATGAACCCCTGATTAATTTTCCTCACTTCTGGGTTCTTATCCAAAAACTCCAAAATATCCTTTGAATTAAAGTCCTCTTGATGAACAGAAAAAAAATGTTCATAAATTCTCTTGATAAATAGATAATCTTCTGGTTCATCAATAGTCCACCGCTCATCATGAAGATTTCCAAGCGTGCTCTCATAGTTTTGAATCCGAAATAACCGCGGATTATTCTTTATGTACAGTGTTACATGTTCACGTTCTGAAGCAAGACATGCCTCATTCCACGCTTTCTCTAATGCCTCAAACCGCATTATTTCCAAATCCAGACCATCTGCCAGCGTCTCTGTAACGGCTGCCATATAATCCGTTTCTGACTGTAGTTTTTCAATCGCATCATCTAGTATCTGGGAATCAAACACAGGGCAGTCTGCCGTTATACGGATCACATAGTCTGGATGAATTAGTTTAGCCGCCTGGTAATAACGATCCAGAACATCCGTCGGATTTCCTGCAAATACTCTCATTCCCAACCCCGATACCAGGTTTACAATAGGAATATCTTCCTGATTCAGTGTAGTTGCCACCATTACTTCATCCACATACCGACTTTGTGCTACCCTTTCTATCACTCGATCTAATGCTGTTTTACCACATAAATCCTTTAAGACCTTGGAAGGTAATCTGGAAGAACCACATCTTGCCTGAATGACCGCCAGAAATTTCATCTTACCTCTGCACCTGCCTTTCATTAAAATAAGCGATTGTCTGTTTTAAGATATCTGCCTGCCTCTTTGCATCCTCTTCCTTATAATAATTTGTTTTAAATTGCAACAGCCTGGGCTGGAGAAACTCCGCATTCGTGCATACTGTCTTTCTATAATCACAGTTATCATAAATCCCTGTTTTCTCTCTATTCAGAAATGCCTTATCCCGAAACATCGGCTCCTGATATGCCAGTTTCCAGGCAGCGTAAACTCCATCACCACCTAGTTCAGCATACTTGTCCCTGAACGTATGCCAATCCAGTCTGTCTATATCCAGAGCAACCACATATGTCCAATACGAGTGTGTGTTCCCTGATTTTACTAATTGAGGGTGTAACCATTCGCACCCCTCCACAGCCTCTTCAAAATATCCGGCTGAACGGCATCTGGCTTCTACCAGTTCTTCCATACGTTCCACCTGCCCCAAGGCAACCGCCGCACACAGATCAGACATACGATAGTTCCAACCCAGTATCACGTGTCTCTCGTACTCCGGACTCTGTATATCATTCTTTGTGATCCGCCCTTGCGAACTATTGATCCCCGCATATCCCAATCCAGAATAACGGCGCAATTTATCAGCCAGTTCATCATCATCCGTGATAACAATTCCACCTTCACCTGCTGTAAGATGTTTGGAACTCTGAAAACTGTAAGAAGCCATATGCCCGAATGTTCCTACCAACTTATTGTCCTGATAAGCACCATAACACTCTGCATTATCTTCAATGACACTCAAATGATATTCCTCCGCAAGCTGCATGATCTCCTGCATCTGAGGTGCCAGCCCATAAAGCGAAACTGTGATGATGGCTTTCGTCTTCTCTGTTATCACTTCCTTTATTGTTTCTGCCGTAATAAGAAAAGTATCCCGATCCACATCCGCAAACACCGGAATAGCATTCGCCTGCAATATTGCAATAGATGTACTGCTCATCGTTAGTGGTGGGCAAATCACCTCATCGCCCGGACCCACTCCGGCTGCCTCCAGTGCCATATGCAAGGTTGCTGTCCCATTTACCATTCCCACTGCATGTTTCACATGGAATTTCTCAGCAAAAACCTTTTCCAATCTGGTTACCATCTGGTATGTATGGGAAGAAGAAAACTGTCCCTCTAATACTTCCATGATATATTTTCTTTCAGTTTCACCAATTCTCTGTGTTGTTTTCATTATCGCATCACCTACTAACTATTATTCAATGGTAACTTTGTTATTTATTTTTCGCCCACAAACTTGGAAATATAACAGCCTGTTCAACATTATTTATCTCTTTTTTCAACCGTTGAATACATTCCACTGGCACATCCGTCCGATTGGCTTTCCGTAAATCTTCTTCCAATTGTTCTTTCTGTTCCACGCCAAAGACCAGGTAGTCAATTTCCTTCTCATATTTGACAAATTGCAAAATTGCTGATATTTTATCAACTTCATACTCCTTTAAAATATCTTCCATAATCTGCAAATAAGAAACTGCTCTTTGTAAATGCTTTGGAATCAAAGTATGCCTCATCATAAACAATCCTTGTAAAAAAGCACTTCTTGTAAAAATTTTTATTCCCACTTTTTTGGCTGCTGTTATAAATCCCTCCTTTATTCCCCTTTGATCCAATATACTGTAGGGTAACTGGATATAATCGACTACTCCTGTTTCAATCGCTGCATAACCTTCTTTTAAATCATAAATAGAAACCCCGATATTATTCACATACCCCTCTTTCTTTAGTTTAACCAATGATTCCATCACTTTTTCGTTGTAGACATATTCAGGAGTGTGCAACAGATACCCATCCAGTTGTTCTACACAAAGACGTCTCAAAGAACCTTTGCACTCTTGTTCGATAACTTTCTCCGAAAATCCCTCTGCGTCCAAAATATTAGGACGTAACTTAGAAATAACCTTAAGATTTTTTTCTTTACCATGGCTTTTCAAATACGCACCAATAATCTCCTCTGCCTCGCCATAAGCATATGCTGTATCAATCGTATCAATCCCATGACCTATGGCATAGTCCAACATATCGAAACTTTCTTGTCTGGTTGGCTGCCTGTCAATCTGATTATTAATCCCATATTTCATTCCAAACTGCACAGTACCTAAACATAATCCTGGCATTTTACATCCCGCTTTCTTTTCAAAACTCTATTCCATTCTCTCAAGCAAACCCTTCTCAAACAATTTATCGATAAGAGGAATCAGCCGATCAATAGGATAATGAATATAATTACTGATGTCAATCAGGTCATTTTGACCATCAGCATAGGCAACCAGATCCCGAATTGCCAAAGCATCCTCACTATAATTCCCTTTCTGGCTTAATGTGGGATACAACCCTCTTTTCCCCAACTGGGGCTCACAACAACAATTAAGTTTGTAAAAATAATTGTACTCCAGTGCCATAATACATTTCTGCATCAATTCAAAGCTACCCTGCAAACCTTCTTCTGAAATCAGCGATAAATCATCTGCTGAAGTATGATATTCTGAATATTCCTCATACTTAGAGCGGCATACGGCACACACTGGCAACCCTATTCCCGGTGCATTATACTGCCGTTCATCTGAACCCCGATGTAAAAAATCATAACATTTATAATCTGAAAAATGATACTGAAGAATATTTTTTAAACATCTGTCAGTAAGGGTATTTCCATATTTTGTCTCTACCATGGAATAGGTTCTATCATCTCCCACACAGGATAGCAGAAATCCTGCCACCGTATTTTTTTTCATTATGTCAAGATTACGGCTGAGATAAGTAATGGAACCGATCGTCTCTGGTATAAATACAATCCGGTATGTATATCTCCGCTCCTTCAATGAAGCTAACCATTTAGCAAGTTCAATCGTCACAACCGGACCAGATACCTCATTATTTGCCATAGAGGGATGACAGATATATGTAGATAATAGCACTTCCTGTTCAGTATTCCCCCTCAAAATAATCTCTCCATATGTCAAACTGCCATTTTCCAGATCACTGTCAATAACACAATGATAGGTATCCTCTTTCAGGTCATTTTTCTGGTTCTCACTCATGCAAAAACCACTCCGCTCCTGATAATAAGATGTAACATATGGTATTACATCCGGTTGATCCGGTTGTGTGAAAACAATTTCCTTCAGTTCCTTCAATGACATAGTGCAGTCGATCGGAAGCGAATACCCAACCACATGAAGATTATTATTTTTGAAATCAATGATCCTCTCACCGTGAGAATTTTCAATATAGGCATCCCGGATATTCCATTCCTTCGGCACAATCCAGTCAAACACTTGTGTTCCTGATGGCACTTCATAAATCTGCATATCGGCATATTCTTCCTGTAGAAGCTTTAATGTATGTCGAACCCCGTCTCCTGTTATGCTACGACAGATTGGAAAAAGCTTTTCTGCTAATGAATACATATTACTCATCTCCTGAAAATTATCTGTTACAATAAATCTTTTATTTTATTTCTATCTATTTTCCCATTATCATTATAAGGGAATTGATCCAGCTTTTTATAAATAGTCGGAATCATGTATTTGGCCAAAACTGATGCCAGATAATCCATCAATTCTTCTTTTTGTACTTCTCCCTGATAATAAAGTACAATTTCCCTTTTTTCATCATGATATGAGGCACATACATTCATAATACCTGGCATTCCCATTGCTGCTGTTTCTATTTCTCCCAACTCTATCCGATATCCCATATGCTTTATCTGGAAGTCTTTTCTTCCCTGAAAAACCAATTCTCCAAAATCATTATAATAAACCAGATCGCCTGTCCGATACATCCGTTGCCGGTAATTTTTACACAAAGGATTAGATACAAATTTTTCATCGGTTTTATTATCATCATTCCAATAACCATCGGATAAAGAACTACCATATACACACAATTCACCATATACATTAATCATTGATGAATTTACTACCTGCTCATACTCATCCAATACCACAAGACCAGTATTCCCGCATGCTTTCCCCAAAGGCAAAATCTCGTCTTCAGTAAATTCCCGATTCACTATATAATAAGTACAATTCACCGTTGCTTCCGTAGGACCATATACATTGACGATTGTCTTTAACTTCGGTAAATATTTTTTCCAATAATTTAGTTGTTTCACTGGCATAATTTCACCGCCAAACATAATCAATTCAACATGCTCCAGTGTAATATGACTCAATAAATCCATATTGGCAATATTAACATAGGCAGATGGCACCCAATATAAAAAATTAATTTTCTTTTCATTTATAAACTGTAACACCTCTATAGGAAAAGCAAAATACGTAACAGGAATAATCCCAAGTGTCGCTCCTGTTTTTAATGTTGAATAAATATCCTGCGTAGATATATCAAAATAAAAAGGAGACTGGTTTCCCATTATTGTATTTTCATTAATTCCGAATGTTTCTGCTGCCCAATCAATATAGTCAATCACATTATGATTATTAATAATAACTCCCTTTGGTGTCCCAGTCGAACCAGATGTAAAAAAAGTATAAACAGGATCAGTATCCAAAATCTGTTCAATCAGATATGAAGCCTCCTTATAGCGTCCAGTACAGGAAATAGCATCCAGATTAATTAAAAGAATGTTATCATTCAATTCTAATAATGAACGCAATCTTCGTTCTGTTTTTGAATTTACTATTATTGCTCTGGGCTGTAATTCATCTAAAACATTTTTCAATTTTTCCTCAGGAAATCGGATATCTGTTGGCGTATAAAAATTTCCGCTATATAATATACCCATAAACGCCACAATACTTAATACCGACTTTGGCAGATATACAAGAATCGGATTATTCTTCCCTTCTAGGTTACCTATTATATGAAATGCCACATCAATAGCCTTCTCTCTTAATTTTGCAAAAGTAATTTCTGTTTCAGCATCAAAAAAAGCAATTTTATTCGGCAATCTCTTTGCTGTTACTTCTAAATACTCTAAAACTGATCTCTGCATATATCTATCCTTTCTTCAATATACTTATTGAAAATATTTAGGCAAATAATTATATATCAACCCCATAATTTCCCAATAAATCAACAATTTTATCCATATTGCAAAAATTTCTTGATACAATATCTTCGGGCAAAAATTTAATATTATATGCCTGTTCCAGCTTACTGATAAATTTTAATACATCAAAAGAATCAAGTAAATAGTCTTCAATATAATTATTACTGTGCTCAAAATCACTATCGGGGCGTATGCTTTTCAATATAGTATAAATATTTTTCATTTTTATCTCCTTTCTAGCTTACCAATCATATTTTTCTGTCAGTTTCTTAGGTGATTTCTGTCCCTTATAACGATATGTGTTCCTAGCATCGTTAAAACGATAATCATACTCTAAAATCTGAGCCATCTCCTTTATTCGAACCACACGAAAAGGAATATTATTTATCATGGTCGTTTCAGATATATTCAAACTTTCCAGCAAATGATTCATTGGTTCTAAATACTCTTCGGGCTCATAATCATAATTTCTTACATACATACTGTAGCTTTTTAATGTTTCTTCTTGATGCCAGTCAATATATCCTGCTGTAAATGTCTTTTTATAACGATATGGTACACCAACCATCTGTTCCACATGGTGATTAACTGATATTCCCTCCATTGATGGAAGATCAATAACAAATGCCTTTGCTGATCTTTCAATCATATACTCAAAGATTGTGCCTTCCCCAAACGAATTCTCCGGATCCATCTGAAACAACAAATCACTATCTGCTCCCCAAACACAAAAAGAATAGATTGGATGCTTCGTTCTGACAAAATCATCCCGTTTCAATGCAGAATTTCCTAATGCACCTGTCATGGAAGGTGTCTTATCATAATCAAAGGTTCTCCCCTTGCAGAAGTCCCAATTAAATGTCGGAATCAAAACAGTTCCACTTTCCCCCACCTTAGCTATTATAGTATCCAAAAAAATATCTAAGTCAAAATCCTCATTGTTTTGCATCACAGATTTTGCAAGTCCAAAAATATCGGAAACAACATAGATAATATCTCCCTCATGAATAAGATCCATATGTTCCAATATTTTCTTATAAGAACAATAACCGATCATATCTATTCCTCCTCTGGTAAATCCTCCAAAAGTTCGACAAGCCCCATATTACTATGATACATATAAACCTCTCTCCGATTTTCCATAAACTGTGAAACAGAAATTTCTTCAATCTGGATATACTCTTTTGACTGCAAATACTCAATCGCTTCCTCAAGGTCTGTAACCCTGTAAGCCAAATGATACATCACATATCCCATATTCAATGTAGTAAACTTATCCACCGGGGACTTTTTATCCAGATACAATGGTGCTAACAATTCAATTTTATTTTGGCCTTTCTGCATAAAACTGACCTTGACATCTCTCTTAAGATCATCCATTATCCCCTCATGCAATTTGAAATATCCTAAATCTTTATAATCCTTTTCTGCTACTTCAATGTCAGCAACGGCAATTCCTATATGCTCAATATCGAATATCACGCATCAATCCCCCTCTTCGTTATTTTACCACCACAATGTGCTTAAATCTCTACCTAACAAATCTTCCATTGCCTTCTTTTCCTCTTCGTAATAAGAATTAAGAACTTGTCTTGCATAAGAACCCATCCTGTACTTAACAGCAGGAATCTTTACAGTCTTTTCCACATCTTTTTCATATTGTAGTCTAAGTTTTAAATCTCTCTCGTAATCTGCTGTATTATGGCTTACAATCTCTGCCTCATATTTTTCCGCAATCTGATTATACACTATCATAGATTCTTTACTGATCGGTACACGGTTCCCATCCATCGCTTTCTGGCAGTAATCAATGTTGGATTCCATCTGTATCCCTAAAAAAGAAAATATCTCCCGATATATCACCTTAGGATCCTTTATATACTCTTCAAATACAATTATTTTAATATGATCTTCAGGAAAATATTTTAAGTACTCACTGATATAACTGCTGTATTTTCCAGAATCAATCATACGATCCTTCGTCCGTTCCTGATTCGCCACATAACAACCATTCTCATAAACAAAATTGGACTTAACAAAATAATCAAACATCTCATTTTGCTTTTCTTCCAGATTCAAATCTTTTTCTTCTTCAGGAAATGCACGTCCATACAACGCCCGCATTTTAAACATAGAATACAAGCTTTCCACCGGATTTCGAACCGAAAAAATCAGTTTCACATCTTTACCGACATTTTTATATATTTTCTCTGGTACCGTTCTGTCCAAAAAGGACAACCGCGGATTTACCTCACCCTTAATCATCCCATCTGGACAATCACCAAAATAACGCTCTAGATACCAGTCGTATCCTTTTGCATATTCTGTCTTATCCGCAAAAAAATCAATTTCTTTCACTGGCGGTATATAAATCCGGCTATGCTGGCTTAAGACTTTATACATAGAAGTTGTTCCGCATTTGCGAAATCCGGCAACCATAAAATCAATTTTCAACTACTCCAACCTCCTGTTACAGATTTATTTTTTTCTTTAATTCCTCAATACTTAACCATTCTGTATTATTCCCAGAATTATATTCAAATTCTCTTTCAACTAGTTTCCCCCCTGAAAGAATTTCTCTATTCCACCACTCATAATGTGGATATATAATATAATGCTTGTCGTATTCATAAGTCGTCATAGAATCTTCTCTTGTAATCATAACCTCATGTAGTTTTTCTCCCTCACGAATGCCTATTTCCGGCTTCTCGCATCCAGGCAACATTGCCTCTGCTAAATCAATTATCTTAAAAGAAGGAATCTTAGAAATAAATGTTTCTCCACCTTGTGCTTCACTCAATGCTTTTATGACAAGTTCTACACCTTCTTCCAAATCAATCCAGAATCTTGTCATTCGATAGTCAGTGATTGGCAATTCTTTTTGACCATTTTCAATAATATTTTTAAAGTATGGTATCACCGACCCCCTACTTCCCGCTACATTACCATATCGTACAACTGAAAACGTCAAATCCCTTGCTCCTACATACGCATTAGCAGCAACAAATAACTTATCCGAAACCAACTTTGTACCTCCGTACAAATTAATTGGATTTACAGATTTATCCGTCGATAATGCTACTACCTTTCTTACAGAATTTGAATCGAGAACAGCATCTACTACATTCATGGCACCATCAATATTCGTTTTAACAGCCTCAATCGGATTGTATTCACAAGTTGGAACCTGTTTCATCGCCGCTGCATGAATTACATAATCTACACCATTCATTGCTCTTTTTAAACGATCCTTATCTCTAACATCACCTATAAAAAAACGCAATAAATTTTTATGATCTTGAAATTTATTTGCCATAACAAACTGCTTATATTCATCCCTAGAATAAACTATTATCTTTTTTGGAGAATAATTTTTTAAAACATATTCTACAAAATGATTGCCAAAAGAACCCGTTCCACCTGTGACTAAAATCGATTTTCCGTTTAACATTTTTCTTCCTCCAATCTCTGCCTCTATAATTGTCCCAACCGCCTACGTTGCTTTTCTATCAAATATACACTTGGAATATTATCAGCCACGATTTGGACGATTTCATCAACCCCTTCTGCGGTTAATAACTCTTCAAAACTGCTAAATTTCCACCCCGCCTCACAGGAATTTACAATAGTAAATTCAGTTGTTAATCGTCTGTTCATTGTGTAATAGAAAAATACTAATGCATCTTCATACGCTTGTTTCTTATCTCCTGGAAGAAATTCTCCTTCTAAAATGCTCCTTTTCAGATTTTCAAAATACTCCTCCTGCGTGTGAACCCATAATACAAAAGTAGCACCTCGATAATTAACATTTGTATGGACTAAAACATTTTTCCCCATTAAACCAGCTTCAATACCAACCGTTGAGGTCCATGGAATAAGAACTTTACAGTGTTCAATATACTGATAAAGGTTAATTTCCTCATCTGATTTCACATAGCGCAATGACTTATTCCCTTTATATGGCTCCAATATTTCGGGATAATCAATGTATAACTCTGTATTTGACATATAAAGAGGCTGAATTTTCCCCGCCGGATGCTCGCGTATCAATACAGTACTATGTAATTTGTAAATTACATACTCAAGTGTTTTTTCTAACCACTGTTTCACATCATCAAATATAGTAACGATCCCTAATGCTGCACCATCACACATTAGATTCAATGGAATAATGACATCATACACCTGTTCAAGTTCTGTCTGAGGAGCCTGAAAACTGATATTTTCATATCCCTTTTCTTTTCTTTCTTTATAATATTCATCCATGGACATATCACTTACTTTTGCAGATGCTCTTCGTCTTTTTTCCCACATCTGTGCCGCCAAATTCATTATTTCGTCTTTATTAGTCATATTTTCCCACATCCTTTTCAGATAAATGGGGATGTCTTCACCGTATGATGCTGGACCATTGGCACAGATAAGGGTAGCTCCAGACATTCCATCCTGCGATGAAACTCTCATATCATGTTTTTTCCCTACATAATAATACAGCCCGCTATTTTTATGTAAAGCTGTTATAGCATTAATAGTATCAAAATGATTCTTTTCAAAAAAGTCTTCTATATATGGCAAATTTTTAAGATATATTTCTTCATATTTTTTCTGTAATCTTTCCTTAGAAATACAGTATACTGCACTGGCATTATACCATTTACTCCACCTCGCACTGTAATCCGCAACCCGTCTGCATTCTCTTTTTGCATCTTCAGACAACTCATTCTGCTCTGTTGGTTCTATGTACATAATATCTTCCAGTGGAATCAATTTTTCCAGTTTGCTGATAACTAAATCCCTTATTTCATCATAAACATCACAAGCCCCCTCATATGCTATTATATCCCCATCCCAGTGAAGATTCTCAACAATCAATTTTACATTATAGCCTTTCCATTTAAGGAGTAGAAAAAGAGAAACTAAATATGGGACATATGTTATTCCGAAATTGAAAGCTTCCATAGCCAATACAATTCCTATCCTGTTTTTCTGTTTTTCATACTCAACCACTCTCGTACATATCCCAGTTGGAACTGTACCCAAAAAGTTTAAAAAACTGTTAATCGGACCAATTGTCTGATCATTCAGAATACTCGAATATTGACAAATATTATAATAATGTACATTTTCTTTCAAACCCATACCATCCAGAATGAGACTTATCTCCTCATATGCTATTGATAACACTACAACAGCATATCTGCTTTTATCTATTAGTCTTAATTTTTCAGGTGATTCAATTTTTTTACCATAATAATCTCCTCCCCATTTATCGCTGTCTCCATCTACACAAAATTCAACCAGATCCCATATATAAATAATTTTGTTAATATCTGTCCAGTTACCAGAAGCACCATAACAAATTAGCCTTCGATCCCCAATTTTTTTGAGGAAGTCTGTTTCTATTTTGTTAATAATTGCGTTTGGGCGGATTCTTTTTATATCCTGTTCAAACATACGATTTACTCACCTTTCCTTTTATTAATAACCAAAGGTTAAAACCAATCAATCTTCTTTAAGATTTTTAATTCCATTTCGTTGACTAATTCATTGGGACGAATTCTATATTGACCCTGGTTCATAGCCCACATCTTCCTTTCTGAAGTGCCATCATAAACGAATTACTATTGTCATTAAGCAACTATTCTACCCATGCATATAATTTTTTCCATCCATAAGTTATTTTATATTTTGGATTGGCTTCTCTAATGATTTTTGTCATAAGCCATGCATCTGTCGGTTTATGATAAGTACAGAGAGATAAAACTGGCTGGTACTTTTTCAATATCGCTGTAGCACCCCTCAATAACATTGTCTCTGCACCTTCTAAATCCGCCTTGATAAAATCAACCCGTTCAATTCCATTTTCCTCCACAAAGCTATCCAAAGAAGTTACCTGCACATCAACTGTCTGACCATCATTAAATTCATTAACCAAACTATCCCCACCATTAAATCCGGGACATAAATTAAACTGCGCCGTACCATTATAATCTGCAACTGCCTTTTGCACAATATGTATCTCATTAGGATACAAATCCCTGTTTTTCCCCAGATAGCTAATCTGATCAGGTGATGGTTCAAAAGCATAAACCTGACAGCCTTTTGCTGCTGCCGCAACACTAAACATTCCTATATTGGCCCCGCAATCAAATACCACATCATCTTTATGTAGTCTGACATTTTCGATAGCTCCTATGTCAAAACCATCTCCATCTTCCTCAAAAGTAACATTTTCAAATTCATAAGGTCCTTCAACAAAACAATTTACATCCCCTAGATAGTGATAACCCAGATCTGGAAACTCATCTGAATATGTCCACATAGCTCTTAGATCTTTTTTACCATACGGAAATAGATTAGCTAATTTAAACTCTTTCATATCAAGAACTTCCTTTGTTAAATCAACTCCAAATCCTTTCAATTTATTCATGGCATAACCGACACAACGTGATTCACCCCCTGAATGTACATTATTAAACCCTCTCTTCATGAGCAGATTAAGTACTTCATAAAGATACTGTGAATAACATCCCAAAATAATTCCCGTATTCTCATCGGGTTCTATCTCAGAAAGATAATACACCGGATGTTCACCTACCGGATTTTTCTCATATTTTTCAGATATAATATGCCCTAGATAAGGAATCTGATAATAGTCCAAATATTCAGCAGCATATCGCCCACCTTCACTATTTCCAAAAACATAAATTTTTTCGTAAGTGTTACAAAAATCCACCATATTCATACCCATTTTTATTATCCTCACTTTCCTTTTAAATATTTTTTAAAACCAACTAACCTTGTCACTTATGCGTATTACAGAGCCCGATATAAAACGCGACTCTTTATGTAATAAAAACTCTATACCAGAATACACATAATTGGGACGAATCATATCACTTGGCAAATGCTTGGCTAAAAACTCATGTCCCCATGATGATTGCCCTGTATGTTGGACATAGAAATCCATGCTTTCCTTTTTATAACAAACCATATTTACCCTGACATTAACTATTTGTTCCCTGAATATCTCATCAAGATGCTCTATTTGCCCAATCTGTTTTTCCGTACCTGTTAAAACAACACTGAGTTGTTCCTTGAAAAAGGAATTATGATCAGCAATCCATTGTGCAATTTTATCATTCTTAATATTTACAATACCATCAACAGGTCCCTCATAAATCTGAGCAAATTTCCGGGCAAATTCTTCTTGATTTCCGTATGAAATGCTCTTACTTCCGTGATACAGACTTTCCCGAAGTATATTTAATTTTGACTCATCATGTCCACATAAAATCAAAGAAGCATCTGCTTCATCTAACAATCTGGAAAGAAATTCTCCCTCCGGTTCATCCGCACCAAATACCATAATATTTGTATCATGCAGCCTCTCTTTGGGCAGTTGCTCAGATATGTAAAATTCATCTGTTTCTTCCACTTTAACAATATGTTCCGTCTTCATCTCCAAATATGTGATACCACAGGAAAGTCCCACACCAAAACCGCATAATAACAGTCGAACCTTATCTTTCTTTTTTATTATCTCTGCATTGGCACTAACTGTAAGTGGCACAGATGCTCCTGATGTATTTCCATACTCTTCTAATGAAAATAACACTTTTTCCGACGGGAGTTCGCAAGTACTCACAACACTATCAAGCATTAGTTTTTGTGCCTGATGAAATACATAATAATCAATATCCTCTTCTGCAAGCGCATTTTCTTTCTTAAAATCTGTAATATACTGGGCTACCTCATTGATTGCGTAATCAAATACAACATTCCCTTTCATCATTGTATCCCGCCAATAACTTGTCTTAATGATGGCATCAAAATTGCTGCCATCACAACTGCCATAAAAGATCATAGAAGAACCTGGGACTTTTTCTATCGCAATTGCCGAGGCAGCTGATCCAGAAAGCATACTAAAGGAAATAGATTCTTTATTAAAAGTATGTTTTGCTGCCAATCCATCTACAATATCTGCAATCAAACACAAACCCTTTTTGTAATCCAATGAATTGTTCAAAACGGTTGCTACAGTATGTACACCATAATTAAATGCAGAACATCCTAAGTTAATATCAAATGCAAAACAGTCCTTCGGCAAACCCAGTCTTTCCTGAAGGCAAATTGCTGTTGAAGGAATAAGATAGTCACCCCTTTGCGTAACAAAAATAAGAACACCTATCTCTTCCTTATTCCAACCAAGCTCTTCCAATATCTTTTCCGCAGAAAATGCTGCAAGGTCAGAAGGTTCCTGAAATTTTACTGAGGTATGCCGTTTCCTTATCCCTGTCAACCGAATCTGTTTCTTAACCCGACGCTCGCCTAACAGTGATACAAAATCTAAATTATCTTCTACATTTTCCGGTACATAAGATGCGATACCCTGTACCGCTATATTCTCTATTTTTGCCTTCATTTTTATTCCTGTCCTAAATAATCACATATATCTTTTACAGTTACAAATTCCTTCACTTCATCAACCGTAAGACGTTTTTTCAGATTCTTTTTCACATATGTTACCAGATACAATTTGCTCATGGAATCCCATTCCTCTATATCCTCCAGTACCATATCCTCTTGCAAAGTTCCCTCATCCATCTCAAAGATTTCTTCCAAAACCTCCAACTTTTCTTTTACATCCATTTTTCAATCCTCACTTTCTCCGTTCTTTTTTACAGTCACCAGTTACTTTACCTGCTAAATCCTTAATGTTACATCCTTGAGAAATTTATTATCATTTCTCAGAAACCATATTACACATCTGCATACATTAAGTGGCTTAAGCATTGCCTGTGGCAACCCATCTTGCAATATTCTTCTGCTCCAGGCAAATTCCCTTTCCACATGATCATCCCACTGAAAATCGGATGAATCATATTCAATATAGTTTGCACCACTAAGGCTTTCCGTTACATCTGAGCCTTTCTGGCTGGCATCCTTTAAAACCACAAAACTTTTCTTTTCACCCACAAACTCCTGTAATGTCCTCAGCTGCATAACATTCATTCCAACCAGACTGTCCGGTTCACTTGACAATTTGGATATTTTTTCAGATAATTCATCATTATCTTCATACACAATGATATCGCTGTTCCAACAAAGACATTCTGACAACTCTGAAAGCTTCGATTGATCTTTGCCACAAAGTATAGTCTTTGCTCCACATTCATCGCAATATCTTGCCAATAAACTTCCCATACAACTATCTCCATCCATAATAATAACAGACTGATCGCTAAGTTCCCCAAGAGGAATTTTATCCTCATCAAAATGTTCTGATGTCGTCGTAATTGGCAATATATGTTTTGTGTCGAGCTCTACATAGGTAATACCACTGGAAAGACCTACCCCAAAACCACAAAATAACACCTTAACTTTTGATTTTTCCTGTACCCTTTCCCTATTTGCGCATAAGGTAAGTGGAACAGATACCCCGGATGTATTCCCATAGTTTTCTAGCGAAAAAAGTACTTTATCCTCTGGAAGATCACAAGCATCTGCAATATTGTCAAGAATCAGTTGCTGTGCCTGATGGAATACATAGTAGTCAATATCCTCTTCCTGCAATCCATTTTTTCCTATAAATGCCATAATCTGGTCAGCCACATCATTGATTGCAAACTCGAACACTTTATCTCCCTGCATCTTTGTCCCGAGACCATTTCCATAATTAACAATTGCATCATAATTTGCCCCATCACAAATGCCCGAAAAAAACATCTCCGAATTTTCAATTTTTTCTAATGCAACGGCTGCCCCGGCTGCTCCGAAAAGCATTGAAAAGGAAACTGTATCACTATCCAAAAACCTCCGTGAGCGCAGTGCTGGCACTGTTTCGGCAATAACACACAATCCCCGCTTTATTGTACAACTATTTTCTAACAGTGATGCCACAGTATGCACACCATAATTAAAAGAAGAACAGCCAAGATTCACATCAAAAGCAATACACTCCTTTGAAAGCTGTAGCCTATCCTGCATTACGATTGCTGTTGACGGCATTGTATAATCCGGACTCTGTGTTAAATATATAAGAACACCTATAGATTCTCTTTCCCAATCAAGCTCATTCAAGAGATCATTGACCGCTTTTATGCCAAAATCCGAACTTCTCTGATATTTATTTGCCACATGTCTTTTTCGCACACCAGTCAGACGAACCTGCTTTTTTACTTTCCTTTCACCTAATATGTTAAAAAAATCGTAATTATCTTCTTCTTCATCCGGAACACAGGATGCCATCCCACAAATCCGAACATTTGAAATTTTTGCATCCATACCTATTCTCCATTCTACCTTTTTAAAAATATATAATCATATGTTCCATCAGAATTCGAACCCGCTTTTTTATTGGCAGCATAATTATCAACTTCCACCCACGAATATAAACTCTTTACCCCATAATGATCTATCGCATATTGGATCGCCCGCCTCTCAAGATTATACGTAATATCCGCTGTCCCCTTATTATAGACCTGATATCCGTAATATTTCTTCCCCTCAATCTGATACATCAGGAAAGCAATAATCCCGGCATTTTCCCGATAAATGAGAACCCATTTCTTATCGATCTGCTCCAGCAATTCTTCTCTTGACGGCAGCCTGCTCACGCGATAATCAAAAATTTCATAGAGGAGCTCATATAACTCGTCCACATCCCCCGATGTTGCAAACTCCCCGAAATCCTCCTGATAAAATTGCTCCAGAAATTTTTCCCTCTTTGTCAGCTCTCTGTCAGCCATCAGATCTGGATTTACATGCCTTGCCAGTGTGCTATAGTGTTCAAATCCACTTGCTTCCCATGGAAACCTCTCTGTTTTCTCTTTTGTAATAAAATCCATCACGGCACCAACAGGCACCTTTTTCAGCAAAATGTTCAGCTCATCAGAATCCGTTGAGGCAAAATAACATCGGAATACTTTATTCTCCTGTGCACAGAATACAATGCTGTTTTGTGCTGTCCAGCTCTCAAAATCCTCCTCTGACTTTTGTAAGGTAAGATAATAATTTGTTATAACCTTCTTTTTCGTCTTCCTCAGGGAAGATATAAACTGCATAATCTCCTGAATTTTCATCCTGCTTCCTCCATCAGTATCCAGAAATGATCATCTCACAGAAATCCATATGTCTCAGCTCTGCCACCATAGAAGCCCATGACAGACCGGCACCAAATCCGGCAAAACAACATCTGTAACTCTCGGATAACAGTTTTTCTCCCAGATTATGAGTGATGGCAACCGGTATCGTAGAGCCACTGGAATTACCGAAATTCTCCACTACATTCATAGGAACCTTTTCCCATGGGATCCTCAGCTTATCTGCCAGCTTCTGCAGCATAAACTTGTTTGGCTGGTGAAAGAGATACCAGTCTATGTCTTCCCTGGACACCCCGGAATAATCAAATATTTCATCCAGCATAGGCGGCACTTCTTTCTGGACAAAGTTGAATACTTTAGATCCGTCCATCCACAGATCATCATAGCTTTTCATCGTACCATCTCCGATATCAACCGGAACCGATGTCTCCGGACTCCGGGGCATCTTAAATCCCCCGGCATGCATGATCAGTGTTTCCCTTTCCCTGCCATTATTATACAGGTTCATATATATATCAGAGGCACTGCTGTCATTTTCAAATACAGTAATCGCCGTTGCATCTCCTCCAAAGGTAGCAGCTGCCAACTGATCTTCCCGGTTCTTCCGGCAGAGAACATCTCCATTAAATACAACAACTTTTTTATCCCCAACCACATCCAGCAGCAGAAATGCCTGAAGTGCTCCCAGCATAAAACCAACACAGCCCTGGGGAATATCCATACAGATCACATCCGCAGGCAGATTACATTCACCGTGAATAATATTGCTCACATGTGGAATAAAGTAATCCGGTGTTAGTCCGGTAACAACAATAGCACCAATTTCTTCCTTTCGGATATATCCCTTATCCAGCATATAATTCAAACCATAGATACAGAAATCCGAGGTGACAGAATCTGCCTTTGCCGCCCGCCTTTTTCCAAAACCCATGATCCGTTTCAATCTCTTTGTCTGGAGAGTAGCAAAGGGTTTTGTCTCTTCGTCATAATCATACTCATTTTCCGGCATAACAGTCAGCATTCCTGTTATCTTTTTCCCTTTTAATGTGGTGATCATAGACTGCCTCCATTTTTTCTGACCACATCCGCTATGGTCTCTGTTGTCATAAAATTCTCCGGTATGATATCCAGACCATCGATCGAAATATCAAATGTCTCATCCAGCTCTGACACCAGTGTTACCAGATCAAAGGAATCCAGATACCCATCCTCAATAAAATCCTCGCTGGTACTGAAATCAAATTCCGGACGGATCCCTTTCAAAATCTCCATAATCTTTTCCATTGTCTTTCCCTCATTTCCTTGTTTATTTAAAAATTCTTCACCATCTGGGACAGCTTCAGGCGGTCAATCTTTCCATTTGTATTTCTTGGCAATTCATCCATGACATGATAAACAGTTGGAATCATATACCTTGGAAAAGACTCTCCCAGTGCTTTTCGTATCTGCACCTCGGTTACACCGCCGCTCTCCTCATAAAACAACACAATACACTTATTTTCATTGTCATAAACAACACAACAGTTAGAAACCAGCTTCAGATTGTTGACAATCTCATGTTCAATCTCTCCCAGCTCGATCCTGTATCCCTGATGTTTTACAAGGCTGTCCTTGCGGCCTTTAAAACGGATCAAGCCATCTTCTGCGTAAGCAGCAATATCACCCGTCCGGTAAATCAGCTCCGGATAAGAATCATTCAGCGGATTCTGCACAAAGGCAGACGCTGTTTTTTCAGGATTATTATAATATCCCATAGCAAGAGAGGTTCCGCGGACACAGATTTCCCCTTCTTCTCCATCCTGACAAAGCTGATCAGCCTCGTTCAGCAGCAAAATATCTGTATTATTACAAGGTATACCGATCGGCAACGGCTCATCATCATCAAATTCCCGGTCTACTATATAATAGATACAGTCCAGGGTAATCTCAATCGGTCCGTACAGGTTGGCAAAAACTGTCTGAGGCAGATGTTTCTTCCAGTAGTTAAACTGCTTGGTAGGAAATACCTCTCCGGCAAACCATACTGTCCGGAGATCCGGTAACGGTATTTTATCCAGCAAGTCCATATTGGCAATATTCACCATAATGGTCGGCACCCAGAACAGAAAATTCACTTTCTTTTCCTGAAGCTCTGCCAGAAGCTTTGCCGGGAAAACCGCCAATGAACTGTCCAGAAGAACGATGGTTGCTCCCTTCATCATCATAAGGCATATCTCAAAGTCATAGATATCGAACACAATAGGCGACAATGCACCGATCACTTCATCGCCACACAAGCCAAACGTCTCGGATGCCCATGCCATAAAGTCAAAAAAACTGCGATAATTCAGCACAACTCCCTTCGGTGTCCCGGTAGAACCAGATGTGTTAATAATACAAAAAGGATCTGTATCAATCAATTTCTGTCTGTTTTTCATTAATACTGTCTCATCAACAGGCAGGGAATCAAAATCTAACGCTTCTATCTCTACAACCTGCATCTGATACTTTTCCCATTCAATCAGACCAGAATACTTACTCGTCGTAATAACCGCAGCCGGCTCCATCTGCTTAATGATATTTTCCAGTCGCGGTACCGGGGTCTTTATATCCAGATTGTTGAACACATTGGAACTATACAGGATTCCAATATCTGCTGCTACCGCATCAATGGATTTTGGCAGAAGGACAACAACAGGCGAAAACATATCCTGTGGCAACAAATGGGAAAGAAAAGTTCCTATTTTTTTACCCTTTTCTGCCAGTTCCGAAAAAGTACAGCTCTCCTCTTTGTGGATCAATGCACTTTTCCCCGGATAAGAAACTACCGTTTCTTCAAAAAAATCCAATACCGACTTATACATATCAGATCCTCCTATTGCACTGTTGTCACGTTACCATATGAATATTCTTTTACTAATGGTTTTATATCGTAGGGCTCTGCCAGAAAACAGTTGACATCCCTTGTCAGCCATTCCACTGCCTTATCATATGCTGCCTCTTCTGTAAAACAGGAAACAGAGGAATTTCCCACGGCTTTTTTCAAAAATAGTCCCTGATCGATCAGCTCCTGTTCAAAGGCAGGCGGAACACATGGCAGCACATCCCGGTATTTTACATATAAGATATGCCTGTCCTCCCGCTTATTTCCATCCACGTCAATGATATGTCCCTCAAACTCCATATCATACCGATAAGGAACCCTTAGTTTTTCTTCTACATAATGCATATGTGTATGACACTGCGGAAGCTCTGCTCCAAAGAAAAGAATTCTTACATCCTTCGTCTGATGCAGCCGGTCAAAAAAGCTCCCCGGTCCCAGTGATTTATTGCCACTCACTTCTGCCAGCTCCTTGTGTTCTCCAATGACACAGACGGACATCAGCGGATCTTCTGAACGGACAGCCTCCGGTCTCTTCCTTGCATATTCATTGATCATTCCCATCTTGCATTTGGTGTTCCGCACATCAAAATCTTCCCGGTTGCCATAGCTAAAAGTAAAGGTTGGAAATACCAGTGTGCCGACCCCTAGTTCACAGATGGCATCATATAAGATTTCCACCAGCTCTTTTCTTTTAAATTCTCTATTCGGCAGACCAAAAGAAAGATCCGTATGTACCAGGAGCACTTCACAGTCATCTGCTTTCACATCACGCATGACCTGCACCAGATCACCATAAGTCACCCATGATTTATCCCTTGCCTGGAATAATTTCAGATCACTTTCTCTTTTCATCACAGTCGCCCTCCATCCACATAAAATTTTCTTCCTGTTATAAATTTCGCAGCATCACTAAGCAGGTACGCCGTCATATTGGCAATGTCTTCCGGCTCTCCCATAGACATCATCTGCCTTCCTGTAATATTACTCTCCTCACCGGAAACCTCACCAAAAGAATCTGCCATCGGTGTGGCAATCGGTCCTGGTATCACTGCATTGATGCGAATATCCTTTTCAAACAATTCCACTGCCAGAGAGGAGACAGCCATTTCCAATGCCCCCTTTGTGGCAGCATAAATGCTCATACATTTCTGCGGATAGTGCGCATTGATGGCAGACAGGCAGACAATACTTCCGCCCAGGGAATTTGTCTTCTTGCTGTAATGTTTGACAAGTTCCATAAAAGAGACAAAATTCACATCAAACATCTCATGAATGCTCGCTGCCGAAACCACTTTGACAGGGATTACCTTTGCAATGCCGGCACAATGTACCAGACCGGAAAGTTGATTCCCTGTGCCCCGTATTTCTTTAAAAGCATCTGCATATTTATCAAAATCCCTAAGCTCCAGTGAAATGGAAATATGACCGCTTCCCTCCAGCATCTGTCTGGTCTCTTCCAGACGCGCTTCATCCCGTCCCATCAGCACGAGATCAGCACCCAGCTGGCTCAGGAGAACGGCTGTCGCACGTCCGATCCCGGAAGATGCTCCGGTCACCAGCACTCTTTTTCCTGATACATCCATCGGATTTTTCATCATCGTCCCCCATGTCATTCCATGCTATTCATAAGATCGATCACCCGGATATACTGGCGGATCTCTGATGCATGCGGATATTTCCCAAACTTCTCGTCCATCATGGCAATCACGGACAATACAGCCACAGAATCCCATGTCTCAAAATCATCCAGTACCATATCCTCCTCCAGTTCATCTGGCTCTACTTCCAAAATATCTGCAATAATCTCCAGTTTTTCTTCTCTATCCATCGTTATTTCCTCCTGTTATGAATTTCTATCGTTCACATTTATAGTAAATCCTCTATACCCCGGATGTGACCGGTATAGCAGCACCTGTTATGTGCAGTGCCTTGTTTGAAAGCAGGAATTCTGCCAGATAAGCAATCTGCCGTGGGGCGATCACGCCAAGCGGCATATTTTCTATCCCCCTGTCCATCCCATAACCAACATCACCGCTTACCATCGGTGTCTCTACATAGGATGGCATAATCGCATTGACACGGATCTTCCTCTTCAAAAATTCCTGCGCCATCACTTCAACAATGCTGTTTAACGCTGCCTTCGATGAAGCATAGACCGCCTGTCCCATAATAGGCCGGACAGCAGCCATGGAAGAGATCGCGACGATAGCGGCTCCTTTCTTTGAATGCTGTCTGCCATAAAACTGCTTACCTAGTTCCAGAAAAGACAAAGAATTGATACGCATCGTCTCCTCTGCATTCTCCATAGACTCTGTTCGAACCGGAACCGGTTTGGCGATCCCTGCGGAATGAACCATCCCATCCAGTATTATCTCCTGTTCACGAATATATTGAAAAAGCCCTGCGATATCCTCTGATTTCTGTAGATCGCACACACAGACCAGTGCCTGTTCTCCTATCTGTGCAGCCGTCTGCTGTAATCTTTCCTCGTTTCTCGCGGCAAGAATCACTCCTGCACCCCGGGAGGCGAGATAAATAGCAGTTTCCTTTCCAATTCCGGAAGATGCACCAGTAATCAGAATATTTTTCCCCTTCATAAGCATCCTCCTCTATAAATCATTGTAACAATAATCTGTCACCTCAACAGGCAGTATACCATCCGTATCCAGATCCACTACTACGCTTGACCACGCCAGACCAACACCAAAACCACACAAATACAGCCTGATATGTTTCTTCTTCCTGATTTCTTCCACATTATTACATATAGTTACAGGCAGGGTTGCCGTAGATGTATTTCCATATTCTTCATATGATGTCAGCACTTTCGATGAATCAATATCACACTCTCTGGCAATGCCATCCAGTATGAGTTTCTGCGCCTGGTGAAGAATATAATAATCAATACTATCCTCTGAAATGTGAAAATGTTCTTTAAACTCCTTTATACTCTGGCATACCTCGTTCAGCGAAAATAATAATACCGCATTTCCATCCATCGTCATAGTTCCATCCAGAGCGACGCTCAGAAGCCCATGCCTTGTGCCATCTGTCTTTTGTGCATACATCATAGGATTCCCATCTTCCAGCTCGATCGCTGTTGCACTGGCTCCGTCCCCGAATAAAAGCGAGTCGGTATCTGGAACCTCCGGCAACTCAGTATATCTTCCATCACCAGCGAGTAAAAGACCCTTGCCACCTGTACTCTGCAATAACGCAGAAACAATCTGTAGCCCGCTGACGTATCCGGTACAGCCAAGATTCACATCAAAGGCAATACAATCCTGTCCAATCCCAAGGCGTTTCTGTATCACCATGGCAGTGGACGGCGTATGCAGGTCAGCCGACTGTGTGACGTTCACAATCACCCGCACCTCATCCCGGTTCCAGTTCAGCTTCTGTAATAACTTCTCAGCACTTACACAGCTCAGGTCAGACGCTGACTGTCCTTCCTTAACACAATGCCTATGCCTGATCCCGGTAAGCATTACCTGTTTCTTAGCTCGGCGACTCCCCAGCTTCTCAGCGCATTTTACATTATCAATCACCTGTGTCGGCACAGCAGAAGCAATACCTCTTATTTTGATATTGTTATATTCTCCATACATAAATAATGCAACCTCTCAGCTCTATTTTAAATAATCACATATATCCTGCACAGTTGCAAAATCTGTGATCTCTTTCATTGTCAGGTTTGTGCCATATAACTCCTTTACCTTTGCCGCCAGTGCCAGCGTAGATAAAGAATCCCATTCCTCCAATTCTTCCAATACCATATCCACTGCTAATGGCTCCTCACGGTCCATAATCTCTTCCAGTAATTCAAGCTTTTCCTTGTCAGACATCTCTATATCCTCCTTTATCATAATTTTAATATGCCATGCCTCCGCCAATAACGAGAAGTTCTCCTGTGATGAATTTTGCATTTTCCGACAACAGAAACTCTGCCAGATAAGCAATCTGCTCCGGAGCAATAATGCCAATCGGCTGACGTTCCAGAGCCTTTTCCATAAAATCCTCAATCACATCTGTACCGGATGTAAACATCTCCGTATTTACATTGGCAGGAAGGATTGCATTGACCCGTATTTTCCTTTTCAAAAATTCTTTTGCCATTGTCTTCACGGCTGCATTAAGTGCTGCCTTTGATGCCGAATACTGCACCATTCCCGGATCATTCAGGATAGAAGCAATCGATGATACAGCGACAACCGCTGAACCATTGACCGAATATTTGTTCATAGAAAAATATTTCCCCAGCTCCACAAAAGAAAATGCATTCAGATCCATCACCCGTTTCATGGCATCCATATCATTAGCCTTTACTATACTGTTATCTGCCATCCCGGCACAATGAACCATACCATCCAGCTTGCCCAATCTTTCTTTCGCTGTCTGAAATATTTCTTCTATATCTCCCAGATTCATCAGATCAAAAGGAACAGAAACAATATTCCCCGGTAGCTCTGTCTCCATATCGGCAAGCTTCCCTTGTTTCCTGCCGGTCAAAATCAGGTTTGCACCTTCTTCAGCAAACTGGTGGGCCATCTCATACCCAATCCCCGAAGTAGCACCTGTAATCAAAATATTTTTATCTTTTAAGCAGTTATAAATCATAACTATTCTCCTGATAAAACAACCAAAAATAAGCTATGCCCGTTATTATACTCTGAACATAACCTGATCTCACAGCAACCTGAAAATTTCTTCCCCTTCACTTCCCATTATTCTCTGCCTCCATGCAACTTTTTTTATGCTTATCCCTGCACATAATATATATCGGCAGGAAGCTGCCGGTTCTTAACAGCTCAATTATTTTCTATATAGTCTTACAAATAAGTATTCTCTTTTGAAAGACAGCTATCAAAGATATAAATATAATTCCGCAATCCATCTTCTTTATATCCTAGTTTTTCATATAATTTTCTTGCCCTTTGGTTCGTACTCTCAACCCATAGATAAAACATTTTTGTTTTATGGATATTCCTTTTTATATAATTATACATCAAAGAAGCACCCACCCCGCACCCTATAAATTCATTTTCCACACAAATTGCCCGCAAATATGATTTTTTCCCCTGGGTCTCAGATAACAACACACCTGCCAGCTTTTCATCAATGTTTACTTTAAACACCTGTCCCGTCTCCAACAAAACCCGAAGCTCATTTTGAGAAACCAGATGATCCGACATAATATCAAATGTATTGTACAATAAATTATATATGGCAACCAGATCCTCCATTTTCGCAAGCTCTACCACATTCAATTCCTGATCAGAAATTTTTGCTGAAACAACCCTAGTTTCCCTTAGATATTCTTTATAGAACCGAAATCCCAATCTTCTTAATATGTCCGGCTGATTTTGCAGATTCCGCGCAACGAAATCCGCCTCTAAATTAGGATACACAGATAATTCCATCCTCACTTTCCTAATTATATTTGTAATTTGAGCATCTTCATTTTTCAAAAAATAATACATTTTTTGAATTTCATCCGTTTCATGCACCAGTACAACTATATCTGAAAAGCACAAAACACGGATAGTATCTGCGTTAATCATTTCCAGTACATCCTTATAATAAAGAAAACAATTTGTTAAAAGCGGATTGCCTATTGCACCTTTCAATATATTCTTTGCATCTTCCGTTAAGCTATATTCCATTTTCTCCCCTTTTCCTTACCCTGCTTTATTTATGATCCCTATACCCTCTACCCTTAAATCAGCCGATCAGCACGGCCGATCCTGATCGCCATCTCCCCGAAACAACCTCGCCCCTTGCAATATTGGATCCACCATTTTCAGAGTTATATTTTCCTGCACAAAGGGATGGAAATAGTTTGGAATTATATTCCTGCTGGTCCCATCACAACGCACAAATCCCCCTTGTTCATAGATTTCCACCGGAATTCCAAATGAATACACATCTACAAATTCATATCCTCTGTCTTCCATCAGATAATCTAATGCTGATGTAATTCTCCCCAAATCCTCTATCTCCCCATAATGATCTATAATCTTGCATACTTTTCTGTCGTCCATTGTCTCATCTCTCGTAACAAGGACAGATCGTGAATCTCCTGCCTCATCCACAATCTTCCATACATCATACTGATAAACCGGATGTTCAAAATAACGTTTTCTAATATAAACATAATCCTTGCTCATAATATGCCCTGCCAGTGATTCCTCTGATATAACCTGTTTCATCTCTTCTACAGAATAAATGCATTCCAAAAAATATCCTGTTTCTTGTGCCTCAGGTATTGTTTTATTTACTATTTTTGCAATTCTGTAATCCGCCCTGTCTGCCAGACGATAATAATGATCCATTTCTGTTATTGGTCGTCCCTGCAACTCATTGAGTCTTACTGCTTTATCACTTAATCCCGATGCACAACTATATCTTATATTCAACTGTCCGCACATATATTCTGCCAAATCAAGACCCAGTATAGGATTGCTGCTCTTGATCACCTGCCATGTACAGGTAGATATATCAGGATTATTACTATGACTATATACAATCGCCCCTATCATTCCGTAGATCTTACCACTTTCCTCATCCACTCCGATGAACATATTCAGCTTATCACCATCCACAAACTGCCACTCAAAAAACTCCCTGTTCGTGGCAAGAATATTCCCCGGTTTCCAGTGCTCGTCCATAAATTGCATAATATCCGGAATATCCTCATATACAGCCCTTCTTATCGTGATCATATCATCTTCTGCCCCCGATCTGTACCTCTTTTCCCCTGAACGCAAAACCATACTTGCGGATCCGCTCTTTTTCGATTCCCTGCGCAAGGAGGGTCTGTTCATATTTCTTATCCTCTATCTGAGCCAGAGCCGCCCTCACAGTCTCCTCCAGCGAAGATTCCTCTTCCGGTTCATGCACCTTGAATTCCATAATAATACCATCATCCCCCATCTGTTTGGGGTTAAGCAGTACATCATACCGCCCATATCCGCTCTCCCTGTTTGATGTCACTTCATAGCGATCCACAAGATCCACCAGTAATCCCAATACAAATCCATGGTAAAACTTTTCTGGCATAGTAAATTCAGATGGGTGGCTACCACCATCAAAGGAACTGAACATATCCAGCGACACCCTGTTCATATACGCATTCATTTCCTTCAAATCTCCCCTCAAAAGTGCCCTGATAAAATCATTATAATCGCTGGCATTTTCATCAAACCAGTCATGAACCATATCCTCAAAGGTCTGGCGCACCTCATAGTTTGTCAGCGAGAGCTCATATTCCCTTCCATGAATTTCTATTATCTTGAGATATCCTGCCGCCAGCAAAAGACTCCAGACCGCCGTTTCACTCCCAGACAACTGATTGAACACCATCTCTTCATTGATCCTGCTCCGGATCGTCTTGCCGGATAAAAGCAGTTCAAACTGCATCTTGATATCTCTGCTGCCTTCCCGGATCAGGCGGCTTACCAGTCCATTAGAGCTCGTATTTGCCCAATAAGGCTTTAAATATCCTTCATCCAGAAAATTAATAATGGACCATGGATTATAAATATCCTTCAAATTCCCTATTACAAAGCCGTCATACCACTGTTTTACTTCCTCTTTATTCGTCATATCAAACTCATCCATCGCAACAAATACCTCTTCTTCCGTAAAGCCAAAACAGGTTGCATAACCATGAGAGACCATCGTTATTACCTTTAAATTATTTAAATCTGAAAATAGTGACTCTTTACTAACTCTTGTGATGCCGGTCATCACTGCCCGTTCCAGATATGGATTGGTTTTAAAAGTATTATTAAATAAATTTCTGATGAAAGGTACCAGTTTTTCCCAATATCCTCCCATATATGCCTCCTGTAACGGCGTGTCATATTCATCCAACAGGATAATTACCTTTTGATTGTAATAACGACGCAGATATCCTGACAACTGATACAGGGCCATAGCAGCATCACTATTGCTCATATTTTTGCCAATCTGGCAAAAAAACTCTTTTTCGTTTTCCTCCAATGATTCAGATCTTTTCAAAAACGCATACCTAGTATATAGATTTTCAATGATTAAAAAAATCTGGTCCCGGGCATCCTCATAATTATCTGCCTTCACTCCTGCAAAGGATAAAAAGATAACCGGATAAGTCCCTTGCAATTCCCTGTATTTTTCTTCTTCCCAGATATCCAGGTTTCGGAATAATTCACCCCGGTCTGCATATTCCACACTGAAAAAGCATTCCAGCATATTCATATTCAGGGTTTTGCCGAAACGCCTCGGACGGGTTATAAGTGTTACCTTATCATCGTTTTCCCACCATTCACGGATGAAATTTGTTTTGTCGATATAAAAGTTGTCTCTTACGATCAGCTCTTCAAAATCCTGTGCGCCGATGGATACTGTCCTTGCCACATTCACACCTCCGTTATACACTACTCCTTGATCCTGTCAAGTTTTGCAAGATTGATACCTGCCGCAGAAAGTATAACCTTTAATTCGGCATAACGTTCAAACATCATTTTGTATGTGCTTTCATCCTTATTTTCTTTTGCCGACAGCATCCAATTCTGTAATCTTGAAAACTCAACAACAAAATTCTTTATAATAACTGGCATACACAGCATATGATCACCTCCAAGATCATAGAAAATAGCTGTTGCGTCATGTTTACTATAACATATCCGGGATATGAAGTCTATTATTTTTCCACATTTAATTTTCTTGACATCCTGCCGATATAAAAGTAGAATCAAACTATGAGAAATAAAAATAATCAGAAAAGGACTGTTTCAATGGAAAATAACAATATAAACTTATTAACGTATACGGGTGCTTACTGGGAGGGAAAACTATATTGTCTGGCAAGAGATTTCAATCTCTTATTCTCTATTGATGTACAAAATGGAGCAATTGAGCCAATTGATGTTATTCCTGAAGAAGAGATTCTCATTAATTATCCATGTGGCAACATCAATATATGGCATGATAAATTAATACTAACTTCCCTTAGAAGGAAAAAAATATGGATCTATGATCTGACTTCAAAACAGTGGTCTAGTTTCCTTTTAAAAGAATGTGAGAACTGTTATGGATTCGGAGTATTTTATCAGGTGCATATTTATAAAAACAAAATATTTTGTGTTGGGGGTGGTTATCCTTCCATCCTGTGTCTGGACATAGAAAATGATTCCTATAGCTATATAGATAATCCTTATAAGGAAATGATTAGCAGACAACCTGATCTAGATTATATGTATTTTTGGCGTTCTGGCGTTAAACTAGAAAATTTTCTTTATCTTGCATCCTGCCATGATAATTTTGTTCTAAAATTTGATATGGATACATGGACATACCACTGGATCAAGATTGGTGATGACAATTATAAATATGCTGGAATCGCATGGGATGGGAACAATTTCTGGCTATCTCCTCAAGTAGGCAGCGATATCGTAAAGTGGAATGACAAAGGAAAAATAACTATTTTCCCTTTACCCAGCAAATTAAAGCAACATTCTAATTATATGTGGAATGCCTTCTATGATGGCAGATATATTATTTTGCCCGGAGATATATATACCCCCGAAAGTATCCGCATCGATCCACAAACGAACGTTCTTGAATTTTATGAAGAACGTTATCCTCTACACACAAGACTGGAAAATGGCATGGTGATACGTCAGAAAACAGACGGCAGCCTATCGATAACCACAGAGGACACATCCATGGAATATCAAATCACCATTAACACAGATCAATTACAACAATTTTATAAAGGCAAGAATTTATCCGTCTTTAAAGAACAGACCCTATACCACGAAACACCAGAAAATCCCATGCTGTCTCTGGAAAGTTTCCTGTCATTTACAAAATCACAGGCAGAAAACAACCCTTCCGGGGGACAGATCGGAAAAACGATATGGGATAGTATTAAATAATACGGATATCTTTCAAAAGGACAACCAGGCAGGTTCTGGTTGTCCTTTCATTCTCCGACCTGCGCCGCAGCCTCCTCCTATCTGAAGCTTCTCCATCAATCAATGATCCAGACTGCCCTCATCCAACAAAAAATCATAGACACTCATAACCAGTACCCCATCATTATTGTAATACAGTGCAGGTGCATCTTTTGTGATAATAATCCTCTTAAAAAAATCACCAGTCAGCATCAGGGAGCGTTGTTCCTGCTCCATCTTTGCCTGATCCGGAATTGCATAGGCTGACTGGATATAATAACGCTTAGATCCTTTATTGCAGACAAAATCAATTTCCAACTGCTTGCGGATTCCGTGTCCCTTTTCATTGGTTTGATTCAGCGTGACAACACCCACATCCACATTGAACCCCCGTATTTTCAATTCATTGAAAATGATATTTTCCATAGCATGAGATCCTTCTAACTGACGGAAATTGAGACGGGCATTGCGCAGCCCCAAATCAGCAAAATAATATTTGACCGGTGTGTCGATATACTTCTTACCCTTAATATCATATCGGATGGCACTGTCAATCAGGAAGGAATCACAAAAATAATCAATATACCTCTTTATAGTGGTGCTGCTGATGTTTTTCTGCTTGACACTTTTGAAGGTCGCCGACAACTTTGCAGGGTTTGTAAGCGAGCTGATAGCAGATGAGAGAATATTCAGAAGTTCCTCCAATTCTGTCCGATTGCGTACATTATGCCTTCCTACAATATCCGAAATATAGGTCTCCTCAAACAGTGCCTTGAGGAAATCAATCTTTTCCTCAGGACTTGAAATGTTCATGATCGGCGGCAGTCCGCCGTAAAGCATATATTCATTCCAGCCATCGTGTTTCGTACCCGGATAGACAGACATAAATTCAGCAAAACTGAGCGGATACATATGAACTTCATCTCCCCGTCCCCGAAATTCGGTGATCACATCCTTGGACAAAAACCGGGCATTGCTTCCTGTCACATATACATCCACATTTTTCATACGAATCAGACTGTTTAATACGGATTCAAACTCTCCCAGAAGCTGCACCTCATCCAACAGCACATAGTACATTCCCTCATCTTTGATCTGCTCCCTGAGGTAGGGATACAGGACTTCCGGATCACGGAAATGCTTATTTTCAAAGGAATCAAACGCAATTTCTATAATGTGCTGCCCGTCCACTTCTTCTGCATCATAGCCCTTCTTTCTAATGAATATTTTTGCGAGTTGTCGCAAAAATATTCATTAGGATTATACCACATCCGAATAAAGTTTCCGAAGCGTCAGTGTAATATGTTCAAATCTACTTTTCTCCACCTAATAGTAACATCTCTATCACGCAGCTATGCTCCTTTGTATCCTTGTCATAATTCACACCAACCAGCAGCATATTCTCTTTATAATCCGCCAGCACTTCACTATATTGTTTACGCCCGATCTGTCCGATCGCCCCTTCTGCTGACCTATTCCATTTTAATTCTACCAACAGGGCAGGTTTATCCGGATATTTTTTTCTTGGCAAAAATACCATGTCAGCAGCTCCCCGCCCGGAAGGAAGCTCCCGGATCACGGTATAATAGTTTCTGGCTGTATAAAGTGCCAGGGAAATCGTATAGCTCAACGCGTTTTCATCATTATATTGCAAATAAGAAGTTTCCAGATGAGCCTTCTGAATCCCTTTTGCCACCATATCCGCATCTCTGTCCCATATTGCCTGAAGCATTTTTTCTGAATTTAGTATAGCATCCGAAACCTCCGTCCACTTACTCCGGGATATTACCTGGACAAATTCTGCCCTTATTTCCTCATTTGGTATAAAGACCTCGCTCTTTTCCTGATCAAAAGCCAGATACCCGAGATGGACCAACAGGGTCAGCACATCATCCCGATCCCCGAAAGTTATCATATCATTTTGAAAATTATGAGGATTAATCTGACATCTGCCACCCGCCAGCATAATGATCACACGATCCCGAAGCCCTTCAAAATTCATATCTACATATACACGCAGTGCCTCAAATGTTTCCGTCTGGTTCCAATAATAGTCAAATCGGTGAAAACGCAATGCATTGACCACAGAACGCGGACAGTATACAGAACCTGTTTTCTCCAGATGATAACCATCATAATATAGCTTCATTTCTTCTCTGTCCATTCCGTACTGTCCGGATAAAGCATCCACCTCCTGATCCGTAAATCCAACAAATTCAGAGAGAGGACCGGCATTTGTCATGGAAAACTCATCAAACATATTCAGTGCCGAATGCGATCCATATTTCTTGATCGGCAATATCCCTGTCATATAGACAAGTGCGATATATTCTTCGTCCTTGAGAAGGTCGCGGAGAAAATCCAGATACGCCTTTTGTATTTCCCCACTTTCACGATACTCACGAAAGATGCAGTCCCATTCATCAATCACGAACACATACGGCGTATAGCTGTATTCATACAGATCATATAAATAATCCTTCAGGTCCCCGATATCATACCGTTCTTTTATAACACCGATCTGCATGATTTCTTTTTCTATTTCCCTTATCAGACTATTTCTGATGCCATCGATAAATCCTTTGATATCCCTGCCCGCAGAAAGGAAATCCTGCATATTCAGCCAGATTACATTATATTGGTTGAGATGTTTTTTGAAACTGCTGTCTTTCGTGATTTTCAACCCCTCAAAAAGCTGTTCTGCGTTATTTTTCTTCCCATAATACGCTGTCAGCATATTTGCCGTCACGGATTTTCCAAAACGTCTCGGACGGCTTACGCAGATATACTTCTGTTCTGTCCGTATCACCGAATTTACATAACACAGCAGCTCCGTTTTATCAACATAAATCTCCGAATTCACTGCCTCATAAAATTTAATCTGCGACGGGTTTAAAAATCTTCCCAAAAACGCACCCCTCCAATCCGCTTCCCCGATATCAGGCATCCTGATCTACAGCTCATCGATCAGCCTGATCGCTGCACTGATCGGCATCAGCCTCTCATCCACTTCCTTCGCCCGGTGATATTTCAATATATCCTTCGCCGTCTGCACCATGGCAGGGAAGGCACTCCGCATCAGCTGGTTGGCATAGATCACGATATTTACCCCATGTTTCTTTAGCTCCTCCTCGGTAACTACATTAAAGGAAGAGGGGACTACCACGACCGGTGTTTCCTTATCTTCTTCCCGGAACCGGTCACAGAATTCGATGATCTCATCCGGCTCTTTCCTCCTGCTGTGGATCATGATGCCGTCAGCACCTGCGTCGACATAGGCGCGGGCACGCCCCAGGGCATCCTCCATCCCCTGTTCCAGAATCAGGCTCTCGATCCTGGCTATGATCATAAAGTCATCTGTCAGCTGTACCTTTTTGCCGGCAGTGATCTTTTCACTGAATTCCTCGACCCCCGCCTGGGTCTGTTCTACCTCCGTGCCAAACAGGGAATTTTTTTTGAGTCCGGTCTTGTCCTCGATGATCACTGCGGATACGCCCATCCGTTCCAGTGTCCTCACCATATATACGAAATGCTCTGCCAGTCCGCCGGTATCACCATCGAATATAACCGGCTTTGTCGTGACCTCCATCACATCATCGATCGTCTGGTAACGTGAGGTGGCATCCACCAGCTCGATATCCGGTTTGCCCTTCGCCGTGGAATCACACAGGGAGGACACCCACATGGCATCAAACTGGTCGAATTCCCCCTCGTTTTCCACGACCGTCTTCTCTGCGATCAGTCCTGTAAGCCCGTTGTGGACTTCGATGGCTTTTACCAGGGAGCGGATCTCTATCATCTGCTTCAGCCGCTTCCGGCGGAATTCCGGCATGGCAAGCTTCTCCCTCACCTTATCATCCAGCCGCTTTACGGATTCATTGTAGGTATATGCCGGCTCGATCAGCTCGCCGCCGTTCTCTTCCAGAAGCTTTAAAACATTGTTCCGGATGGAAACGGTGGGACCCGATTTCCAGTTATCGCCATGGATCACATAATCCGGATGGATCTCCCGGAAAATCTGATCATACATAATATCATTCTGGACGATGACGCGGTCTACCTCCGGGATCTCCTCTACGATCCGGATCCTCTCTTCAAAATCCACTGTAGGAAACCGGTTATACCGGATCATCGCCTGGTCACTCAGCACACCGACGACGACCTCCCCATATTTTTTTGCACAGTGGATAATCCTCATATGCCCCTCGTGGATGATATCGGTACAAAAACAAGCGTATACTGTTTTCACAAATCATTTCTCCTTTCAGTGGTAATCATCTATCGTAAAAATCTCATGAAATTGATCTTATTTTCAAGCGGTGTCGAGATAGGTCTCCCCAGATCACCCCTGGCTCCCACCGCCGCCCTGACCTCGATAAAGGATAATCCGCTCCTCCCTGCTGCCGCCTCCAGCTCCCGGTCCAGTCCGTCAGGGGAGTCAGCACAGACTGCATAGGGGTAGCCGCATGCCCGTGCCACACCGGCGAGATCCAGCCCGTCTGCCACAGTGGGCATACCGCCGACGCTCTCATGAGCCTCATTGTTTATCACAATATGCACCATGTTCGGCGGCCTGTACCGCCCGAGGACAGCCAGGGAACCCATATGCATGAGAACGGCACCATCCCCATCGATACACCACACTTTGCGCTCCGGCTTATGCAGGGCTATGCCGAGGGCGATTGAGGAGCTGTGTCCCATGGATCCCACAGTCAGGAAATCCGTTTCATGCCCCTGTCCGTTTTTCTCCCGGATCTCAAACAGCTCCCTGCCTGTCTTGCCGGTCGTTGCCACCATCACATCTTCCCCGCTGACCCTTACGATATGCCTGATGATCTCTTCCCGCATCAGTGTATAAGCATTCTCATATTTTACCTCCTGATCATAGGTAAGTGCTCCCTTCCGGATCACAAATGCCACTGATTTCCCCTGATCCAGATATTTTCTGAACTCCGCCATGACAGTGTGCAGCTGCTCCTCTGTCACATCCTGGTCCATGACAAAGGAGGCGATATCCATATCCTCCAGCAATTTCAGCGTCACCCTGCCCTGATAGCGGTGCTGTGGTTCATCCTTCACTCCCGGCTCACCCCGCCAGCCGATGACATATACCACAGGGATCGCATATACCTCATCGCTTAAAAGGGATGCCGCCGGATTGATGATATTCCCTTCACCGGAATTCTGCAGGTAAACCACAGGGATCTTTCCCGTGGCAAGATGGTAGCCCGCTGCGAGTGCTGCCGCATTTCCCTCATTGGCACAGATGATATGCCGCTTCTCATCGATTCCATACCTGTCCATCAGATAATCACACAAGGCTTTCAGCTGCGAATCCGGAACACCCGTATAAAATTCCGCTCCGACCGCATCTAAGAATGTTTCTGCCTTCATCCCTGTTCCTCCTCCATGTAGCACCGGTAGCCCGGATCGATCCCGCACAGCTCCTCCACTGAATCGATCTCCACAATCTGTTCCTGTGTTACAGGATATATCTTTAACCGAAGTTTGTCAAGGTTATCATTTACTACCTCATCCCAAAACAGCTCGGAATATTCACCCTTTTCATATGCCCGCCGGATCGCATCATAAAGAATTGCCGCATCCTTTTTCTTGAAATAGGACAGTCCCACCATATTCCACGTATCCGTGCCGCCCTTTCCCACACGCGAGATCCACTCGCCCGTCATCTCAAACACCCAGTCATCTGAGTAGCCGGGGACCATTTTCCCATAATATACCGAGGTATCATGGGATGCCTCCAGCACACCAGGATCTGAGAGTACCAGATCTGCCTCGCAGATAAAACAGTCCGCACTTCCCAGAATATCACCCACGGCATAGAGGGATGAGATGTTATTCACTGTCTGATACTGCCTGTTTTCGATAATGGCGATATTGTCATATTTTTCTGCGAGATAAAAGAACTGCCCTGCCAGATAACCAACTACGATATAGATCCGGTCCACTCCCCGTTTGCGCAGGCCATGGATCACGGTCTCGATCATCGGGACACCATTTACCGGCACCAGAGGCTTCGGAATCCTGTCTGTTACCGGACGCATCCGCGTCCCCATGCCTGCTGCCATCAATATTGCTATTTCCATCGTTTCCTCCATTCACACATGATTTCTGTACACTGCTGTCGTTTAATATCTGACCGGTACTGCCACCCCTGTCTGCCGGAGTGCCTGTTCCAGAACCACAAAAAACTCCTCGATATCCTGTTCATCGATCGCACCCAGGGCACACAGACGAAACGTATTCTGGTCCGATATCTTTCCGGGATAGATCGTATAACCCCGCTCATAGCAATAATCATGAATTTTCTCAAAATCCCAGCTCGGATCCTTTGGATAAAGCACCGATACCACCAGACCCGCCTGCCACTCCCGCCGGATCAGATCCCGGAAACCAAGCCGGTCAAGTCCCCTGTGGATCGCTTCAAACACCCGTGTATGACGTGCCCATTTTGCCTCCTCGCCCTCCTGAAAATATTCTTCCAGTGCCTGTACGGCTGCATAGACCGTCTGCACAGGCGGCGTAAAGTGCATCTCCCCTGTCGTTTCAAATACGTGATACTGCAAATAAAGGTTACAGTAGTAAGAACGTCTTAGATAGTCACGGGATGCCTCGATCATGGACCGGTTTCCTATGATGAAAGACAGGCCCGTCATCCCCATCAGTCCTTTCTGTGCAGATGCCATACAGAAATCAATATGATCACGCTCGATATCGATCGGCCGCATCGCCAGTGTCGAGGTCGTATCCACCGTGAACACTGCGTCATGCCTGTGTACCAGCTCCCCGATCTCACGGACCGGATTGAGTATCCCTGTCCCTGTTTCATTGTGCGTGGTATGCACGAGTGCAATATTCGGATTCTCTGTGAGAACCTGCTCGATCTTATCCAGATCCGGCAGCTGGTCCTCTGGGAATTTCAGATCGATATACGGAAGCCCGTAGTATTCACAAATCTCCACTGCCCGGGCACTGTATGCCCCATTGTTGATCACCAGGATCTTCCCATCCTCCGGCAGAAGGGAATTCAGACAGACATCGATGTTGATCGTACCAGATCCGCAAAACAGTACGGAAGTATATTTCTGCGGATCAGCGTGGACGATGCGCAGCAGGTCCTCCCGCAGCTTCGCCATAAGCTGTGTAAACTCCTTTTCCCTCGGACATATGTCCGGAACGATCTGCGCCAGCTTCACGGTATCTGTCGTAGTGGACGGTCCCGGATTTAATAAAATATTTCGTTTTATGTCGGATAATATTTCTCTCTCCATAGCTTCCTCCAATTTAAACTTTTTATTCCCCACCATCCCACACCGGCGACCCCAGCCCCAGGATCTTCCCTTCCCACATCTCCCGGGTCCCCGCCCCGGCAAACGCAGTCAGAAGCTCCACATAGACTTCCTTCATCTGCTCCGACTGGACGACTACGGTGTCGGCATGGACGACTCCCGGCGTATTGCAGAATGCCTTCAGCATCTCCCGCGCCCTGTCGTCCCCCGGACCGATCTCATCCATCACAAGAGGCGGGATATAAACCAGCTTCTCTGTGTACCGTTTCAGATTCTTCGCATAGAAAAACGGGTGGATCGTAAAGCCATAATTGTATTCATCATAGGGACACTGGATCACGATCCTATCCGGATGGCGGCTTTCAAAATTGTATTCCTCATAGGATGTGACCGTCACATAATCCGGGTATGCCGTCTCATAATGTGGCTCCCCGGATTTTGCCCTTCCCTGCGCATCCTTATAATAATATGGTGCCGGGATCACATACACTGCTGTCTCCTCATCGTCCTGCGCCGCCTGCCAGACACTCTCCATGGCAGTCCAGAGCGAGACCTTATAGGGAATGAAAACTACCTCCCGCTTCGCTTTCAGCTCCCTTTCCGCATGATCTGCCAGCTGCTGTTCAAAGGCAGATAACCCTGCGAATGTTTCCTGCCCCGTCAGGGATCTGCACTCCCCGGCTGTACCGGATCCCTCCGTCTGCTCCTGCAGGCTCTGGTGCAGCCGGAAAATCGTCTCGCAATACTGCTCCAGCACACCGACTGTCTCCGTTCCCTCCCCCTTTTCTCCTTCGATCACCGTACCCAGCTCGATCGCGACATTCTGACATTCACCAAGGACCGCCATCGCCTGGTTCAATGCTCCGTTGCTGACAGAAGCCCGGATCTCCCCATGCGCCTCCCGGAAGAGCGGAAGAAAGCCCATGACCTTATCCCGTAATGTCTCCTTCGGCAGACGTGCTGCCTCTGTCTCTTCCATCTCCTTTTCCGAAAACCGGTAGGCAAAGATCTGGCCTGCCTGCTCCTTTTCCAGAAACTCCTGCTGCTCTGCATAGGAGGGATACTCATGGTCGCCTCCTGAGCGGACAGGGTTCATCCAGTCCATCCCGTACTTTCTCCGGAGCAGGACCTCATACCCTGCCGGCACCATGATCTGCGTATTTTCAAATGGCAGACTGACTCCGCTGATATAACATTCCCTGGGAAAGCGCAGGCTGCGGTCCCTCCGCCACATGGCAAGGCTTGTGATCTCTTCCGCTCCGGTTCCCGCATACCTGGGTGCCACTTTTTTTTCCAGAAGGGCATATAGCTGCTGCTTGACCGGCCTGCTCCTGTCAAGGGTCACATCACAGAGCTCCTCTGCCCGCCGGACGTGCGCCTCGATATCCTCCCTGCCGGTCTGCAGGATTCCCTCCTTGTCCAGCCGGATCTCATTGATCAGGGTATACAAATACCGGACCAGCTCAAAATGCGCCTCTTCCTCCCCCGGGTCGGCAGGAAGGTCATCCATACAATAAATATCAATCCCCGCCACATAGGGAAATCCGTGGTATCTCTCCAGCATTTCCCCCTCCAGCACAAGAACCCTGGAGTTGATAATCCTGCCGATCGGATGGTCAAAATCATCATTCCAGCGGTAATCCATGAACCAGCAGCCCCCGGTAAGCTCCTCATCCGCCAGTGCGCGGAACCGGTCATAGTCCTCCCTGAGCATACAGATATCGATGTCATCATCCCACGGAATCCTCCCGCCATGCCGGACTGCGCCGAGCAGGGTACCCCACTCGGCGAAATACCGGATATTGTGGGCATCACATATCGTCCGGACGGTCTCGAGCACCTCCGTCTGTGCCGCCCACGCACGTTTCATCAGGCTGGATATATAAAACCCCTCTCTTACTTCATCCTCAAAATAGGAGTCTGGAAATTCCATATCATACCTCCAAAGAATCAGTTCGCTTATCACACGGTTACATTCTGGAACATAACAGGCTTGCCCTGATTCCGACACAGATTCGCTGTGCTCCCCGCATCGCCATAATAGGCATCACATAACCGGACTGCTTTTTCTATATCTGTAGAATCATCGTAAATTCCCCATCTGTTATCCCGGTATTCCTGTAAGAGCTCCCGGTATTTCTGTAGTGCACCCGGCTTCGTTTTCCGCATGACCTCCCGCACTTTCGGATCCGGCCGCCACCACACCACGACATCCTCCTGATTCTCACGGAATACCCGGAATACCTCCCGCATCTTATCAACTGCCTGGTCACCATGACTGAATAGCGCACTCACAGTCGTTACATAGAGAATGATTTTTTTGCGGCTTCCATCCGGACGGTATATCTTAGTATGCCACTCCTCCGGCAGGGCATCCGCGGCAATATCAGCAAAGGGATCCCTGCCCTCCCGGTCCTGTACCGGGGAGCCTGTCCCCTGGATCTTCTCTTCCCACATCTCCCTCGTCTCCTCTCCGGCAAATTCTGTCAGGAGCTCCACATAGACCTCCTTCATCTGCTCCGACTGCACGATCACCCGGTCTGCGTGCACCACCCCCGGCATATTGCAGAAATGCCGCAGCGTCATACGCCCACGCTCATCCCCCTTCCGAATCTCGTCCATCGCAAACGGCGGGATATAGACGAGCTGCTCCGTATATTTTTTCAGGTTCCTGGCATAGAAAAAGGGATGGATCGTCATGCCATAACTGTATTCATCATAGGGACACTGGATCACGACCATATCCGGGTGGTGTACCTCAAAATTGTATTCCTCGTAGGAGGTGACCCGGACTCCTTCCGGATAATCCGTCTCATACTGCGGCTCGTCTCTCTTGATCTTTCCCAGCTCATCCTTATAATAATACGGAGCCGGGATCACGTATACCTCGGTGTCCTCATCCTCCGCCGCTGCCTGCCATACGCTCTCCATCGCATCCCAGTAAGCGGTTTTATACGGCACAAAGACAACCTCTTTTTTCTCCCTGATATCCTTTATGGCACTTTCTGCCAGCCTTTTCTCGGATTCCTCCAGCTCCTCCAGGATGCCCCGGATTTCTTCTGGATGCCCCGGATCCGGCAGGACCGGTGAATCCGGTGGATCTGACGGACTGCCCCCTCCGCTGATGCTTTCATGCAGCCGGAAGACGGTCTCGCAGTACCGCTCCAGTATAGCTACCGTCGCATGACCCTCACCGCACTGCTCCTCGATCATCGTGCCGATCTGGATCGCCACGTTCTGACACTCCCCCAGGATCTCTGCCGCAGAATCCACAGCACCGGTCCGGATCATCTGCCGGATCCCTTCATGTGCCTCCCGGAACAGCGGAAGAAATCCCTCTACCTTCGTCCGGAGTGTTTCCTTTGGCTGGCGTTCCCCCTCTGCCTGCTCCATCTCCTGCCGTGAAAACCGGTACTGATAGGGCTCGATACTCAGCTTCTCCCGGATCATTTCATGGATCACCTTATAGCCCGGATATTCATGGGTATCAAATTCCCTGAGCGGAGTCATAAAACCGGTTCCGTATTTTCGGCAAAGCAGCTCCCCATACTCTACCGGAACCGGGATCGAAGCACCCTCGAAGGGAAGCTCCATCGTATTGATAAAATAGGATTTCGGGAAACGAAATGACCGGTTATCGGAAAAATATGTGATCTCGGTGATCTCGTCACAGCTCTCTTCCTGATTTTCTGCCGCAAAATCCTCCATCGCCTTCACCAGCTGACGCTTCAGGGGTGCTTCCCTGTCCAATGTAATCCCGCAGATCTTCTCGACCCCCTGGAGGGCATGCTGAACCTCCTCCGTATCCACCTCATTCAGCTCGATACGGTAATTCAGCTGTGCCACCAGCTCCGCAAAATCCCATAGTATGTCCTGTCCCTTCTTCGTCCTGGGCAGAAAATCCATGGCAAAAAGGTCTATGCTTGCCATATACGGATATCCGTGAAACCGGAGCTGATCCTCCTCCGGCAGCACATAGAGGGGATAATTGATGATCTTCGTCACCATATTGTCCGTATCATGCGTCCGGTAGTTCATGAGGGAATACCCCTCCGGCAGCTCCTTCTCTGCGATCTCGAGAAATTTTTCATAATCCTTCCTCTTCATGCAGATATCGATATCATCATCCCATGGCACCATACCGCCATGCCGCACGGCACCCAGTACGGTCCCCCAGTCAGCAAAATAAGAGAGCCGGTGCTTTTCGCACACCTGTCTGACAGCATCCAGTATCTCCAGATCTGCCGCCCAGGAACGCTTCATCATCCCCGGCACATAAAACCCGTCACGTACTTCATCTTCAAAATAAGAATCCGGAAAATTCATGGCAACCTCCTAGTTAGATAAAAAAAGGATATCCCGATATAGATACCGGGATATCCTTTCTACTATGCATTGTACAACTTTTTCATTCCTCATGCACTCAGAGCGATTAGCCGAGAAGTGAAAGCACTCCCTGATTTGCCTGATTTGCCTGAGCAAGCATCGAAGTAGCTGCCTGCTGCAAGATGCTCTCCTTGGAGTATCTTGTCATTTCATCAGCCATATCAGTGTCACGAAGACGGGACTCTGCGGACTGAAGGTTCTCAGCAGTGTTGTCATCCACCTTAACGGTGTACTCCAGACGGTTCTGGATAGCACCCAGGTTAGAACGCTCTGTCGTAACAGACTTGATCATGCTGTCTACCGTTGCGATCAGTGTAGCATTGGAACCACCAGCTACACCACCCAGAACATTAACTGACTTCCATGCTACGGATTTGATGCTAACCTTGATACCCTGCTTGTCGTTTGCACCAACCTGCAACCACTGACTGGAGTAAGTACCATCCAACAGTGTCTTCTTGTTGAACTCGGTGTCGGACTTGATTCTGTTGAACTCTTCCTTCAGGGTATTGATCTCATCCTGGATCTTCTGATAATCGTTCTCTTTTGAGGACTCCAGAACACCGCTGTTGCCAGCCTGAACTACCAGCTCACGAACCCTCTGAAGGATCGCATGCTGCTGCTCCATAGCACCCTCAGCTGTCTGGATCAGGGAGATACCATCCTGAGCGTTGTCAGAAGCTCTGTTCAGACCACGAACCTGAGCTCTCATCTTCTCAGAAATTGCAAGCCCTGCTGCGTCATCTGCTGCACGGTTGATTTTGTAACCACTTGCCAGCTTCTCTGTAGCCTTTGCAAGATTTCCGCCTACGATTCCCAACTGTCTGTTGGCATTCATTGATGTAATATTGTGCTGTACTATCATAATACATTCCTCCTTGAATTTAGATCGGCTTCCCTGCCGATTATTTTTTAGTTTATAATATCTAAAGCAATGACAGATTTTTCTGCGGGCCCCGGCGGTAAAACCTGCCATTCGCTTTAGTTATTATCTTTCTGACATTATATATATCGGAGCATCCATTCAAAACTTTACCCTTTTTTATAATTTTTTTAAAAAAATCCAAAAACATTATTTTATCTCATTTAAATAGTAAGACTGATCGGCTTTATGGGCATTTGCCATATTCTGATAATAGCTGGATGCCGTCCTGCCATTCACCCGCGTCTCCCGGATCTCACCTTTCTTTTTCGCCAGGAATCCCTTCAGCCGCTCACTGTTCTGCCGTTCAAGCACCTGTATCCTCATACCGAGGTCGGATACCCGGCGGATCTGATCCTGCATCTCCAGGATCTCTTCCTTATAGTTCTGCCGGTTTTCCCGGATCTCCTTCTCCACCAGACGGAACAGCGTGTCAAACCCCTGGTCCAGCTGGTCCAGCTGCGTGATCTGAGTGCCCTTTTCATCGATCGTCTGCTGGAACTGCTCCAGATCCGGCTCCCCTGATTTCAGTATCGTCTCCTGCTCCGCTGTTTTCTTATACAGAAACTCCAGTATATGCTCTTTCTTTTTCAGCGAATCCGCCATCATGCGGACATATACACCGTTTTCAAATTCCCTCTCCAACTGACCACATCCTATCTTTCCTGTTCATGACTACATCGCCCCCGGTCCCACCTTGTTCAGGCGCATTACCTCTTTCCAGGTGTCACGCATCTCCCGGATCCGCTTCAGTGCCTCGTTCAGCGGTGCTGCTTCCTTTCTCATATTCGCTTCCACGAGATGCTTATAAATATATTCATATACACGCTCAAAATCCTCCCAGACCGGATATTTCCGGTCAAGGGAGGCACGCAGCTCTGATATGATCGCTTCTGCTTTTTTTATGTTTTCATGGGCTCTCTGTACATTCTTTTTTTCGATCGCATCCAGTGCGATATTACAGAATTTGATCGCCCCATCATACAGCATAAGGGTAAGCTCTGCCGGGGAGGCAGTCATTATGGCATTTTTCTGATAGGCATTCATCGCCCTTTGATCCATCTGTCATTCTCCTCCGTTCTCATTGTCAGACAATCTGCTCCATGATCAGCCGCCGAAGAGACTGGACAGCGAGCTCTGCTGTGACTGCAGCTTCGCCATCGCGGTTTCCATCGCCGTAAATTTCTTATAATAGGATTCCTCGATCTCAGCCAGTTTGTCTTCCCAGCTCTTGACATCCTTCTCATACTGCTTGAGGTCATCCTTCATCTTGATGTCCTCATAGAAGGTCAGGGCACTACTGGTCTTACTGCCCGCCATCTTATCTGACATCACCTTGCGCAGGTTACCAAAGACATCAGTCAGGGTAGCGATCAGGGCTTCCGGATTGTCCTCTATCGCCTTTCTCAGCTTATCATCCTCGCTGGCGTAGGTCGAATCATCCTTGTCGCCATAGATATGCAGCAAGCCACCCTCCTGGTAGTTGGTCGAGGTCATGATACCAAAGCTGGACAGGGCATAATTCTTGCCATTGTAGGAAACCGTGCTCATCATCGCATCCCGCATCCCCTGCATGATCCCTCTCAGCGTCGTATCACTGCGGAGAAGGGAATTCTTGATCTTATCCTCCCACAGCTTGACATCCTCCTCGGTCATGGCCTCCTTCTCTTCACTGGTCAGAGGCTCATAGCCCTTTGAGGACTCTGCATTATACAACGTATTCATTTCCTTCATGACTTCATTGTATTCCTTGAGGAAGCCCTTGACGGAATCATAGATGCTGTCCACGTCATTTAAGACGGAAAACGTGACCGGCTCATCCTCCTTTGTCTTCCCGATCAACTCGATACTCAGTCCGTTTGCTGATACGGTAGAGGTAGAGGAAGTAAGGGATGCACCATTCAGGAGGATCTCACTGTCTGATGCCGCAATCAGCTCCATCCCTGCCGGACCGCCCAGTGCCGCTTTATCCACCTTATCTCCATCCATCGGGATATTTTCAGGGATATCGGTAAGTCCCAGTGCCCTGAGTGCCCGGCTCCCCCCGGCCGTGATATCCGCCTGGCTGGAGGCTGCCGCATAATCATCCGCCTTGGATACAAGGTCTGCCCGGATCGTCGTCTGATCCACACCCTGCATCGCATCTGAGGAAACAACACCATATTTTTTCTGTGCTTCCTCACTCAGTGCATCGATCTCATCCTGGCCGATACCGTTCGCCACATATCCCAGGATATTCTGCTTCGAGGTTTCCTCACCGATCTGCTGGGCTGCATATGCTGCCGCATCCTTGTCTGCCTGTTCAGCATCCACGCCTTCGTCATTTACCAGTCTCTGATATTCCTCGTCATAAAGCTTTGCCTTCACATATGTGGTCGCTGCCTGGCTGGCAGCACTGTTTTTATGTGCATAAGAAGCCTGGGCAAGGGAATCCAGTGCCGCATTATACTTATCTGTACCGACACCTGATGTCTGCAGGCTTGCCACTGCCTGGTCAACGATCTTTTTGTTCTCCTGACTCATATTGGTGTAGTCAAGGGAAGTCAGCAGGGCACTCTTTTTGTCAAAGGCATCACCGGAACCGGTGATGGAAAATGCGTTGCTGAGTCCCGTCTCCTTACTGCTGATGAAGAGACGTTTCTGGTCTGTATCATAGCTTGCATTTAACCCTGCCTTCTGGAGAGCCGTCGTAAAATCATTGATCGTTGTATTTTTATCAACTGCGAATTTCGTGGTCCCGGAAGCCGTCTTGATCGTGAGCTCCTCCCCCACAAGATCCGGATCCAGCTCTGACAGCTTCGCACTTCCTGATTTCGCGCCAAGGATGGCACCTGTCAGATACTGGGAGGTAGCGACATTCTTTACCTCCATCGTATAATTTCCATTGACGGCATTGAGTCCGGCTGTCACCTTTGCCCTGGATGTATCCGATACATTTGCTTTCTTTGCCTTATATGCTGTCGACAGCTGCATCTTTGTTACATAATTATTGTAGAGATTGGTGAGCTTGGTATTCAGATCCGCCCACTTCGTCTGTTTCCATTCCAGCTTTGTCTTCGCCTTGACTACCTTTGTCTTTTTCAGACTCTGGGCAGACATCAGCTCCTTCACGATCCCCTCTGTGTCCAGTCCTGTCACAAGACCGCTCATACGAATTGGCATAATAAAACCCTCCTATCTTTTCTCATCCACCAGGATTCCCGCCATCTCCCACATCTTCTGGAGCATCTTTAATGACTTCTCCGGCGGAATCTCACGAATCACCTCATCGGTGTCATCATTGATCACTTTGATTGATACCCGCTTTGTTTCCTTATGATAAGAATACTCGCAACGGGTATGTTCCATCTTACGGTTCGCGCTCTTCACAGCATCATCGATCGATGCCTCACTCGCTGCCCGTTCTTTTTTTTCGGCATCCTGTCCATCCTTCTGCTGCTCCGTCATCCCTGACTCGGCAACCCGCTCAACAGTATGCTCTGCCGCCTTCTGTGAAGATGCCGCCATAACCTCCGGCTGCTCCTTCTCCACAGATGCTTTCATCGTCTCCTGCGTACTATTGTAAGACGCATTCGCTCTTGAAATCGATTCTAATTCCATATCCAGCACCTCCATGTGTCACTTTTATCAAGATATTTTGTTGCTTTACAATGAATATCGGCATTTCCCATGATAATATTAACCCTTTGCAGGAAAATACACACTTCCCCCCTATGAATTCATAAGGCGGGAAAGTGCCTCCGGTGTCGCCGTATTGGCGGCCTCTGTATTGGCATCCCTGATCTGGGTATATATCTCCTTCCGGTAGATCGGCACCGATTTCGGTGCTTCAATACCGATCTTGATCTGATCCCCCTTGATTTCAAGCACAGTAATCTCTATATCATCATTGACAATGATAGACTGGTTCACCTTTCTCGATAAAGCCAACATATGATCAACCCTCCTGTCCCTTGCTGAGGATCTCATATACCTTATATTTCACCTCATAATCCTGATTTTCCGCAATGATCTGTGTCCCTTTTCTGGTATCTGCATTGATCACGATCGGTGCCTTGAGATTGACCGACATCTGTCTGATATCCTCCGGCACCGTCATCGTCAGGAGGATCACGAGATTTTCCTCTGTCAGCTCCCCTATGAAGGTCAGGAGTTCGTCCTCCACGGTAGGATTATAATCCTCCTTCACCAGCCACGGCCTGATCACCGGCAGTGCCAGTGCGGGCTCTTCCACGCTTTGCAGCCATGAAATATTGGTCTCCTCTTTATCACAGTCATACAGGATCGTAAATCTCTTATAATCCGGCAGGCCAATCAGTCCGCGGTCAAATGTCAGGATCTTTTCCTCCGGCAGATCAACCTCCCCGAAAAACTTTGTTTTTACCAGCATACTCTTCCTCCTTATTCAGACAGACATCAGATAAAATTCAGCAGTGACTGGCCCAGGATCTTCGATGTCGCACCCAGATTTGCCTGATACAGAAGATCCGCCTCTGTA
>N._stephensi_708_cecum__coassemble_1_pt1 | contig 45300 bp, 40 predicted proteins | sample N__stephensi_708_cecum__metabat2_high_PE_008 | metagenome-assembled genome bin N
TTACCAAAGATATCCACTGTTGTCAACACTTTTTTTCAATTTTTTTCAAAAAAAATGTTTTATTTTTTTTGACACCATATCTTGATATTTTTTGCCTGGATTACCACAAGGTTTTCCTAAGTCAAATACCCCGCCCCAGAGGTGACACCCTGTTGGAGCGGGGTATTTGACCCTCGCGGGCACGCTCGGATGGTGCAAGCAAGCTTGCCCATCTTCGCTTAGCCTACGCGGGAATAAAAAATAAGGAAAGTAGCCTTTTCTGTACTTTCCAAAATTTTGAAGTGTATTTCCAATAAATTTTCAATTCACTTTATGAACGGAGAAGGAGGGATTTGAACCCTCGCGCCGCGCGAACGACCTACACCCTTAGCAGGGGCGCCTCTTCAGCCACTTGAGTACTTCTCCAGCTGAATATATTTTCCATATTCATTTATATCTGCACTTATCCAGTGCAATCAATATTTTAACAGAGTCTCGTATATCTGTCAAATACTTTTTTACATTACTTCATTATGAAGGATTATCACAAAAAATATGCAGAATGGCTTTTTATGTTTTGTGTATACCGGCATTCGGGATAACCTCCACAGCCCCAGAAGCTGCCATATTTTCCACTGCGCTTTACCAGAATGCTTCCACACCGCGGGCAAAGCTTCTTTCCCGCCTGTGAGCGGGCAATTTCCATTTCCTTCGACAGCTTTTCAAAGACCTTCTGATTTATATGGCAATCATTGAGTGCACGGTGGGCACCCTCGCTTGGGATCTCGTAGTACTCTGCCAGATCGGCCAGCCGGTGATGGGACAGCTGCGGTAAATACATCCTGGCGATCGTCAGTGTATCTATGTAATCATTTTTTATGGTAGTGCCATAAAAACGCTCTGCATCCCGGTACAGAAACTTCATATCAAATGTGTGGATATTGTGCCCTACTAACACCATGTCTCCTGCAAATGCAAGGAAGTCCTTCAGCACAGCAGAAAAAGAGGGTGCTTCCCGAACCATGGCATCCGTAATATTATTTATCCTCGTAGCCCCATAGGGAATGGGTCTGCCGGGATTCACCAGCGATGTAAATTCCTCCACTATCTTCCTATTTATAATCTTAATGGCTGAGATCTCGATCACTTCATCTGTATGTGGGTTCGTACCCGTGGTCTCCAGATCAAAAATGACGTAATCACTGACGTACCTGTTTTGCTTTTTCCCTTTGGCAGCTTTTGGCATGGCATGTTTCCTCCTGTGTTATAATGGATTCTGTATAAATAATACAACAAATCCGGGAAAAGTCAAATCAGACCTTATCATGTTTTATTGGATGATCATTTTTTTGTGAGCCGTAATGAATGACCTTCTACTTCAACCTCAATCTCATAATCTTTAAATATTGCAACTATCGTGACAATCCCTAAAACACTTATCAGGCCAATCACTGCTGCCGCACTTCCTACACCCACCGCACCTTCTACCGCAGTTACACCAACTGCCGTTGTCGCAGTTACTGGATTAGATGCTGCCGCCAACAACAATGCCGTAAGTGCCGCAATTTTCTTTTTAGATATTTTTCCCATCCATTTCATCTTATTAACCAGATTGCCCTGCACTTCTATATATGGCTCTTTTTTATTTATCGCTGTCTTTAGTTCTTCTTTCGTTGTTACAACGACTCTTTTATGCTTACTTTTTCTTTTTCCAAACATATTTTTTCTCCCGGAAATTTTATCTTATTTTTCTCCACTTTCTTTCCGAATTGTTCCTATACGCTTATCTGATCGGGTATCCCTTCCGTTCCGATTTCGTATCGTCCCTGCCGGTAATCCGTGCTTTTTTTCAAAAGTGCCCACAGTACAATCACTTCTTGTTTTCCTTTTTTTATCTGTCATATTATACATCTCCTTCCTACTATTTATTTGAATATCGCAATCCCTCAAATGCACCTTTTAGTTCCCCTGCTGTCTCCACAATATTTTCCGGATCATTTCCCTGTGACATTCTATAAAAATCATCTGCCACAATCCATCCAAGTATTTCTGTCAGAGCCGCAGCTGTAGAAGCTCCTACGATACCTCCTACTATTGTTCCGACTCCCGGAATCATCTTCAGAATACCAGAAGCAACAGCACGCCCTGCCTGCTGTGTCATCGCAACTCCCGCAATAGATTTCGCGGCAGCTTCGGATAATGTTATATTAAATGCTTTTCCCAAGGCAATAATCATACCTATTTGTGCAGCAGTAATCGGTATCGCATCCGACATAGGTATAGGGATCGCACCTGCGGCTGCTGATGCCGCCGTTGCTGAATGGATGGCAACACGACATTTCTTTTCTAATTCCTTAGGCATATGTACTTTAGATTTATTCATATTTGTTCCCTCCTTGAATATTTATAATCTTACAAAGTCTTTTTTTCTATCATCTTCTCTATCATTGACATACTCCATCTTTTTCCGCATCGTGGACAATTTCCTTTCCCTACATCTGGATTCCAAAAAAACTTTTTTCCACAATTTAAACATTTTACACGTCTTGCCACTAATGTCATGTCATTTTTCCTTTCCCGTTTATACATTAATGTCATCAAAATTTACTTTCATAAATTTCTTCAAGAATTTTTTTAGTCTTGCCATCTGAATGATTTATCGCATGCTGCAATTCCCTTTTATTCAACTTCTCACCATATCTTCTTATTTTTCGTGAATGTTCGTCATGCATATAATTACCAAAATCCTCTAACTTTTCCCAGAATCCCATTTTTTCTTCCTCCTATGATAATTACTATAGATTATTATCCCCACAATATGAAAGCCTACATATATAACTCTTTCCCGCACTTCCACACAATCCCATTATACACCGCCCTTGTCCATATCTTTTTTATTTTTTGTTTCGCTTTGCACCTGTATAAGTGCAATTATAGCATCTTTATTTTGTAAAATCAACATATTATTACACAAATCTACATATATTTACATATAGGAAAGAAGTTGATTTTATGGATAAAATTTTCGAGAAAAAAATTGGTCAGAATATCCGCAGACTCAGGGAGGAAAAATGTATGACACAGGAACAATTATCTGCAAAGCTGCAAACCCGTAATTGTGATATTACGAGAAGTGCACTGGCAAAGATCGAAGTCGGGCAACGCCATTTATATCCTGATGAAATCTTTCATATCTGTCGCATCCTTGATATAACGTATGACCAGATTTTTGGGGAATAAGGAAGAAAGACAGTGCCCGCCCGGATCTCCCCGGGACAGGCACTGTCTTTTCTCATCTTATCTTGCATTCTTATCTTGTTTTCTTTTTCTTTATACTGCTGTATTTACCATAAACCGCCATCCCGTTTTCTTTGTATGCCAGAGCTCTCACACGCACATAATATGTTTTCTTTCTTTTTCCCTTAAATACCTTTGACCTTCCTGTTACATAATAGCGTTTTTTCCCTTTTGTAAACTTTTTATTTTGTGCTACCGTCACTTCATATTCCTCTGCCTTTGATGCCTTTTTCCATTTGATGGTCAATTTCCGTTTTCCCGCTTTGACACTTGAAATAGTGACCTTGCCTGGTTTATAGCTCTTTGCCTTCGTTGTATTTTGGGCTGTCGTCTTCACCGCACGGATCTTGAAGGTTTTGGTAATGGTTCCCTTATAAGGCAGATTACCTGTAATGATCACTGTGGCAGTTCCTGCTGCCACATTATTTTTATATGAAACGGAATACTCCGTTCCCTTTTTTAATGTGGTGCTGCCATTTTTTACTGTTACATTTTGTGTGATGCTGTATCCTGTATAATTTTTATCCTGGATTCCTGTCACCGTAAATCCGGATATGCTTTTCGTCACCAGTACCTCGACCGAATCTTCCTTTCCACTATCTGTCCACCCTGTCAGCTGTGTCCATCCCGGCTTTAATCCTTTCAGATTATTTGCGGCATCTACGCTCGCAATACTTTTATTTGCTATCTCCCAGCGCACGGATTCCGTACTGCTCTCCGGATACATGGTATAGGATAAGGGAATTGTTTTTCCCTGATCTACTGTGATGGTTCCTTCATTTCCTGTAACATCAATCTGAAACCGCTGGCAGGGAACAGCAACCATCACGGCACAAACCGCCTTCACCCCATTTGCTGCTTTCGCTATTATATTTGCCTTGCCGTTGGATATCGCTCTTACTTTCCCATTCTGATCTACCGTGGCTACATCGTCATTATCGGAAGACCATTCGATATCCTGATCCGTAGCATTGGATGGAAGGATTTCTGCCTTGAGCGTCTGCGTATCTCCCCGCTCCATAAATAGCGAGCTCTGATCCAGTGTAACCTTCGTAACAGGAATCGCCTTAACTGTGATCGTATAAGAGACCGTCATATTTCCTTTCCTTATATGTATTTCCTGTTCCCCGATCTGCATCATATCATATGATTCCACCATCAGATCTGTCACAGGTGCTGTACTTTCCCTGTCATCCTCATAGGTAATCTGCAGCTTTCCTCCTGATATATCTAATGTATCCCCCTGATTGTATTCCTTCTTCACCGGCTCTGTCTCAAGAGTAAGCTCTTTGATTCGAATCTGCATACAGGATTTCAGCTGTGGGTAAGTATAAAGTGAATCGGGATCTACCTCCCATATATCCTTAAAATCAAATCCTGTAAAATAGTTTGCGTTTTTCATCTGTGTGTCAGTAAGGGGCGTTCCTCCATGGTCATCTGTTCCGCTTCCCTTGAGGTAATAACAGTGTCCATTTTCATAGATCTCGTCAGCTCCAACAATAGGACCGCCTTTTCCTTCATTTATATTTCCCCTGTTATAGCAATTTTTTATACCATACCAACGTGTATCTTCTACATTCCCTAGAATACCTCCCACCGTAACGGAATATTTATTACTATTTTCTTCTCTGATATTTACCAAATTATAACACTCTGATATATTAGAAAAATAATTATCTTGAAAACCTGCAATACCGCCTACGTACGCCCTACCATTATCTATTGTTATTTCTCCGCTTGCAAAACAGTTTTCAATACTTCCTGCAATACTTCCTGCAATAGAACCGCATTTCACAAGAGAATTGTCCGATTTTTTTATATTAATTTTAACATCCGTTAAACCCAGATTTTTTATAGTTCCATTTGAAGATAAAGATCCAAATAATCCGACATTTTCATCTGCATCCCGTATCTGCATCCCCTTGATCCGGTATCCTCCCCCATCAAATGTTCCCTGAAAGTCATTGATCGGTGTCCAGCCATGACCGGTATCCAGTTCCCCGCCTTCTTCTGTCGCCTCAGACAGATCGATATCATTTCTAAGGATATACTTACCCCACAGATTATTGCGGATTCCATATAACTCATCCACCGTAGAAATCTCAACATAATCCTCCGTTATCTCTGTTTCAGCAGCGATCACTTTCTGCCCTGCAACAGGACTATAAGTAATTCCCGATACAGTGAGGATGACTGCCATACATACACTGATTCCTTTTTTCCATATCTGTTTCATTCTTTCCTCCTGACTGCTGCTGTTATTTCCCCTTTTCATACTTTGTCAGCAGCTTTATATTTTTCTTTTCTGTTTTACTGAGTACCCCTTCCTTAAAATCCTCCGGCTTGATGTAGCCGTTATACCAGGATTGTTTATCAAAATAATTCTGTAAGGATTTATCCAGAAAAAGCCTTCCATGTCTGGCATAAATTTCATTTTTGGCAAGGCGGCACTGCGCCTTACTGAGGTCTTTTACCTCCTTTGCTTTCAACAGTCTCTTCGAAGAATCCGGAAGAATATATTCCGAAAGCGAGTCACTGCTTTCTGTTTCTTCTATCTCTTCCGTTTCTTCTACACCCGGAGCTTCCTCTGATGTCTCCTCTGCCAGATTTTCTTCTGCCTCTGTCTCGTCCTCTTCCTGCTCTTCATACCCGCCTGTCAGTATAGCGATATCTTTTCCGTTTTCATATATACGGATCTGCTTTTCCTGTGACATATTGGTCGTAAAGCTGATGATCACAGGCTCTACCTGATCCAGCAGCTGATACACATTTGTTTTTATCTCGACAAATTCCCCCTTATAATAATAATTTCCATACACTGGTACATTGATCTCTACATCACCGACTCTGCTGTCCTCAGGAGATGGATATACATTTACCGTTGCTGTTGATTTTTTTTCAGATTCAAGTAATTTTGTGATGCACTTATATGTTCCCGCAATATTTGTAATCGGTTCTATATCCGCAGAGACATAGGATACCTGATCCTCCCTTAACAATCTTCTCTCTGCTGCCTCCAGTGATACGCCTTCTCCTTTGATGGCAAAGGTAACATTGCCGGCAATCACCTCGATCTTATCCGCAGATTTGGGATCGATACTGCCATAAAGACGGGCAGCGACTTTCTTTCCCGGCACCACATCTTCCGATAATACAGCCTTATCACCCAGACTTGACTGCTCTACCGCATAATCATCGGCATATATACTGAACATACCATTGCCGACTGAAACCGACTGATCCCCCACATTTTCTATCTCATAATCCACATATAATAATTGTTTTGATGTGAGCTGGTCGAATGTCCTTCCGTAATTTTTGATCGTGATACTCATCCTCCCGCCATCCTCTGTAACGCATGTCACAGCTTCTCCGATCTGTGAAGCTGCATCCTTGGAAGAATCCTCCATATCTTCTCCTGACTCTGAGGTCTTTTCCGATGATGCCTCATCCTCTAATTGCCCACAGGAAGAAAATACTGCCAGGCTAAACAGACATATCATCACAATCATGATCCCTTTTTTCATCCCTCTCCTCCTTTTTCCTCTTCAAATATCTCCGTAAACAGAACTACCTCCTCTTCCTCAAAACAGGAGAGCAGGATATAATCCAGCCGGTAACCCGGATCGATCCGGCGCATACCGCAGGCATCCAGCATCGTGTCAGCTGTCTCCACAAATTCCTGCTTTGCCTCTTCATTGGAATATTCTGCGTTTTCCTTCGCCAGTGTTTCATAATATTTTTTCTGACAGATATACTGCAGCAGGATCAAAAGATCCGAACGCTTCACATTCCGTATCCTCTGTTCCTGTCTGGCATACTGTTTTTTCAGGTGCTTCCCTGCCTCTTTGCAGGTCGGGGCTTTCTGTGGGAGCAGCTCCTGTATCCACCCGGGACACGGGGCTTCCTCTGGAAGAAGCGTAAGCTCTGTGACGGCACGATTCATCTGTATCATCCTTTCCTTGTGGACAGATATACCGAGAAGCTCTGACAGGTAAGGTGCATTTACCCTTCCGATCTCCTTTTCCATCGTGGCACACAGTGCGGGGTCGATCCCGCACCGGTTTAATTTTATGGGGGCATAGATCTCTGCCAGCAGGTCGCTGATCCGGTTTCGGGAGGAATATCCCATGACTAAAAGACTTTTGATCTCTGCCAGCTTATCCTCTGAAATATCCGGGTTTTTCCGACGCTGTATATTTTTTACATAACGCCGGATCGCCTTCCCGTAATCCTCCTCCCTGATATGATTTTCCTTTGCCCAGAGATAGAAACCGGTATCCTTTAATTCCCGCAGCAGTGTCTCCACCACCTCTTCCCGGAAAAACCCAAGGGTCTCATCGACCAGTTTCTGAAAGAAACCCAGGGTAGTGAGACTATATCCCTTGAAGAGCGAACAGTTCCTGCACATCCAGAGCAGAAATTCTTCCCGTTCCATCTGCCTTAACTGCTTCTCATACTCCTTTTTCAGCTGATCTGTATGCGCCGTCTGGCGAAGGGCCTCCTCCCTGCTGCTATGCAGTTCAAAATATTCTGTCATCGCACGAAAGGTATCCTGATCCAGACCATGATCCAGACAGTACATGGCGATACATTCACTGTAATCATTGATCTGGAATCCGGTATCGGAAATCCCATATTTTAAGTATTCCTCCGTTTCCTCCGCAGAAAATCCGAGGGAGAATGCCATCCGGAATATCTGTTCCCTTCCGGGGATCGAGCATCCGTCCAGACCAAACCACCGGCGTATCGTCTGACGGTTGGCGATCTTATCCTTTTTTACCCGTCGGTAAAAATTGTGATATGCCTCCTGTCTGTCCTCCTCCGAAAATGGTTCCCTGAGTCCTTCGTCCGCACTCCATCTCTGCACCAGAAAAATATCCGACTGCATAAAAAACTGCTGATAAATTTTCTGATATATGACTCTTCTTTCTTCTTCTTCCATCCTGATCCTCCTGTTATGAAGAATGGACAACCCTGTGTTGGATATAGTATAACACGGGGTTGTCCATATTTTTTTTATTTTTTGGCTCACTGCCGCTCCGATACGATCCACTGACCGCTGATCAATTCGGTATGTCATCCAGACTGCCGGAAAAGCGGACAGAATCCCCTCCCGTTCCTGGTTTTTCTGACGATGGGGTTTTCGTCGGTGAGGGACGATGCGTCGGGGCTGGCGATGCAGTCGGCTGTGGTTTTGGTTTCTTCCCCTTGCTTATCACGATCACAAGGGAAATTTTTTTCAGATCCTTATATTCTTTCCCGGCAGATGGCTTCTGTGAGATCACCTTTCCCTTCGCTGCCTTATCCGAATATTTTTCCTTATAGATCAGCTTCAGACCCTTTTTTCTTAATTCCTTTGTCCTTTCCTTTACACTCTTTTTATCTAAACCCTTATAATCACCGATCCTGTAGAGGATTTCCGGTTCTGATCCTGTCCCGGCATCACTGCCCTTTTGTACCGCAGCCTCCGATACGGATGTCTGCGATACAACCTTCGGACCCGGCTCTCCTTCTGATCCCGGCTCTGACCCTGTCTGCGGCATTTTCTCCACCGCCTTCATATAAAAAACCGTTCCCAGAGCCGCCAGAATAATTACTGACAGTAAGACAGCTCTTTTTTTCCTTCGCTTTTTCTCCCTCTTCCCGCCTACCGATTCTTTGATATCCCGGAGAAGCGAGGTGGTACTGAATCCGGTTGTGAAAAAGGATCTTTCCCCGTCCTCCGCTTTTTCTTTTTCCTGTCCTTTGTTTTCCCCTCCCTGATAAAGATAAAGATCCCCATAAAATTCTGCGATGTCCTGATAACGGTGCTCCGGCTGCACGGCAAGCCCCTTCATGATACATTGCTTCTGATGCCTGTCCAGACCCGTTCCCTGGATCTTCTCCAGGGACAGGAGCCTGTCATCGATCAGCCGGTCCACGGAAATATCCGGTACGATCCCTGTTATCATAAAATAAATGGTAGCGCACAGGGAGTAGATATCCGTCCACGGTCCCTGTTTTTCATGTGATCTGTACTGCTCCACCGGGGTAAATCCATGCTTGAAATTCTGTGTGTAGGTCCTGTCATAATAATCCTCCATGAAACGCGCCGTTCCAAAATCAATCAGTTTGATCTTATCATCCTCCGTGATCATAAGATTATCCGCACTGATATCCCGGTGTATGACACCCTGTTCATGGATCCTCCCTACCGCCTCGATCACCGGACGCATTTTCTGCAGGGCATCCTTCCCGTCCATCCTCCCCTGCTTTTCGATATGATCCCTGATATTGACCCCGTCCACATAATCGAGGATGATATATACATGATCGTTTTCTGTAAAAAAATCCCTCGCTGCGGCTACTCCCTCCAGATCATAAAATTTCGCCGCCATCCTCGTTTCACGGCGTGCCTCCTCCTCACTCATCTGCCGCTGGGGCAGATATTCCTTGACTGCCACAGGAATATCTACACGATTGTCATGTGCCAGATATGTCCGTCCAAATCCGCCACGGCCTATTCTTTTTTCTATGACATACCGGTTCTGTAAGATCATTTCCTTCATGACAAGCGTATCCTTTTTTTCTTCGACTTTTTGCTGTATATTTTTTTCTTTCCCTTTTTTACATATGTCCTGATCTGAAAGGTAAGCGTTCCCTTCTGAGAGGAATAGGAGAAGTTAAATACCTTTTTATTCTTTTTTATATTACTATTTTTTAATTTCAGCCTGTAAAATTTTTTCTTTTTCTTTACCTTTATCTCAATGTATTTTCCCTCGTATTTTTTTAGACGGATCCTGACATATCGTCTTCCGGATGATGTTTTCTTTTTCTTCAGGGTAAAGGCTGGCGCACGCATTTTCTTTGCTTTTGCTTTTTTCTTCGTCTCCGGCTTCCCGGACGGTGATGAAACAGGAGTCGTGACTGCTGCCGGTTTCACGGTCGCCGTGGGTGCCGGTTTCGGTGTGGATGTCACCGGTGTCGGTGGAACCGGGGTTGGTTTTGCTGTGGGTGCCGGGGTTTCTATCGGAGTCGGGGTCGGGGTCGGGGTTACTTCCGGGGTTATTTCCGGTAACCGGATTCCCTCCTTCCACATCGGTCCCTTTTTTTCATCCACCCAATAATATATCCCTTCTTTTTTTGATGCCTTCACCCAGTTATTCAGGGCATCCTTCAATGTATATGCCTTGGCATGACCTGCCGGTGCAATTTCTGTATCTGTCTCCCTGCCCAATAGCTGATCCTCTGTGACAGCATAAATATCTGTTACTGTTCCTCCCTCCTGAATTCCTACCGGCTGACTATTTTCTCTTTTGGAATAATAGCAATATTGAAGAGATCCATAAGAGATCCCGGCGATTTCCCCACTTTTACCATCCTCACAGATTATCTCTCCTGTAGTATAGCAATTTGATATACAAACATCACTATCTGCCGGTGTCTCTGTTTTTGCTTCATTACATATACCTCCGGCATAACCCTCTATGGAAAATATATTTCCATGATTAATGCAATTTTCAATTTCCATTTGATAAAAACCAGAACTAAATGGCTGCGATTTTATAATATCCCCTACAATTCCACCCGAACATGGTTTTACCTCAAGAATAGAAGATTGTAATTCTGCTTCTCCCATTGCATATATATTTCCTTCATTCGTACAATTCTTTATTTCAATACAGTTGTGAGAATCTATTTTCCCTATGATACCCCCACATTTTCCCTTTGCCTTTACCTCTCCTTTGTTAATACATTGTGTCATTGTGATATTACTTAAAACACCACCACTATATCCAAAAATTCCTCCTGCGCCAATACTTCCCCCGACAGTAATATTACCCTCATTGATACAATTTTTTACTATATTTCTGTATCCACTACATACCCCGGCTATTCCTCCTGCATAGATAAAATTTCCTTCAATATCCACATCACTTTTGCAGGAAACCATATAGTCTGGCGAAAGGCTGCCGGCGATACCTCCCACAGTATCTTTCCTATTACCGATGATTTTACCAGACGTAGTAATGTCACGGATTTCAATTTTACCCTCACCATAAACAATTCCGAGAATCATACCAATATAACCATTACTAAATCCATCATCTATCAGATAAGCATCCACATCGCATTTTTCAATTACTACTTCACCGGAAACATGATCAACCATTCCACAAAAACCATAGCCGTCTTCTATTTTACAGTTTTGAATATTGCCATATAACTCATACACCAGATTTCCATCTCGTTCTGAATAAACACTCGAAAGGGTCAGATTTTCTATATTTCCATACATTCTATAAAATAAAGGATCTGCCAAAAAAAAGCCATAAATTGTGTGATGATTACCATCAAAATCCCCCATTATTTTCAATTTACTATAATCATTATATTCTCCCAAGGTCCAGTAATCCGCATCAAACTGATATTTCTCCCCTGTATTTTCCTCTTCTGTCACAAAGTCCTTATACTCCCTTGCCTTCAGGGTATTTTCCTTTTTATCAATTTCCCACTTATACACTACCTCCAGGCTTTCACCCTTATAGACCCCGATCCGGTCGGATGCCCTGTCATAGCGGAACCGGTAATCAGACCAGTAAATATCGCTGGTCAGGCGGAAGGTACCCCTGTCCGTATCCTTACCCTCCCGCAGATAGGTATTAAAGAGCATCAGCTCCTCCTTTGACCCGATGGTAATGATCATGTTTTTCGCTGATTCCGCACCACTCTCATAAAACTCTGTCATCGTCATTGTCTGCTTTTCATCTGACAGGGCAGAATTTGTGTTTACCAGGATCCCGCACAGAATGAAGCTGATACTAAAGCAGATTATGACCATGATCTTTTTCATATTACCTTCGCCTTCTTTCCGAGTCCTGCCTTCTTTAGCATTTTTTTGTAGCTTTTCTTTTTCTTCTTCGGCACCTTTACCACAGCCTTTTTATAAATTCCCTTCACCGCCCTGGAGCCGATCCTTTTGATGGTGGTGGAGGCAATGGTAATTTTTTTTAATTTCTTTTTTTTATGAAATGCCTTTTTTGCGATAGCTGTTACCTTATATTTATATTTTCCGATTTTGATCGTTTTCGGGATGCTGACAGAGGCTTTCTTTTTTACCATTCCCTGCACCTCTGCCGTTCCCTTCCCGTTTATACGGTTATCTGTCACCTTATATCTAAGGTTTCCCTTTTTGTAGACCTCACCCTTAGAAGCAATGATCTGAAAGGATGTGACCTGGCTTCCGAAATAGAAGCCGTCCATCCCTGTCACTGTGACCTTTGCCGTTCCCAGATTAATATTATTTTTACAGGTGATCCTGTAATTTTTATTAAGCTGCAATGTTTTTTTACCATCCGTCACCACAAGGACCGGTATGATGGCTTTCCCCGTATGACCCTGGTCAGGAATCACTGACAGGCTGACATTTTTCATCGCACGTTTCGTGGGAACATAGGAATTCCCATATTTTTTTGCATAGGTCTGTGCTGCCGAATCATCCTCACCGCAAATCACGGTAGATTTATTAAAGGCATAATAACCGATGGTCTTTATATCTGGTGAAAGCGTTACTGCGGCGATACTGCTGCCATAGTAGGCATAATCCCCTATTTTGGTTACTGTACCTGGAAATTCTGCACTGGTGATTGATTTGCAGAAATAAAAGGCATTATTACCGATCTGCGTCAGACCTGATGGAAGCTTATCCAGGCGCAGGGAGGTACAGCCGCTGAAGGCGGCATATTCTATCGTCCGGACACTGTCCGGCAGCTCGATCTGCCCAAGATCCGTACAACCGCTGAAAAGCTCGGAAACAACCGCTGTGATCCCTGTTGCAAAAGTGACCCTCTCGAGCCCGCAGCCCGCGAAACAGTCTGATCCGCCGCTTTTTAGGGATTTTGGAATGTTGATTTCCTTTAGGGAAGTACAGCCCTGAAAGGCACTATAATGAATCTCCTCCAGTCCCTCCGGCAGATTAATCTCTGAGAGATTTTCACATCCAAAAAAGGCACAGGCACGGATCATTCTTACCGTATCCGAAAGCTGTACCATTTTCAGGGCTGTACTGCCCTGAAAAAACTGATAGGGAAGGGTCGTGATCCCCTCTCCGATCACCAGCTGTCCGATTTTTTCCTGGAGGGTATCCTCCCATGTCCTGCTGATCACACCGGTACCGGATATAGTCATGGTACCTGTCTCCTCATCAAATGAATAAAATGCATCAGAACCACATTGCCCCTGTTCCGCCGCATTTATATTTTCGGTATGGATAAAAAGAGTAAAAAGCATGATACAAAAAGAACATAGTATGATTCTTTTTTTCACCTTCAGCCCTCCCTGTTCTTTTATCGATTATGATTTCTTATATTTCTCCGGTGCTGTCAGGTACAGATTATTTCCCTGGCAGTCGATGACGGTGATCACCGGCAGCTTTTCCACATAAAGTCTGCGGACTGCCTCTGTCCCCAAGTCATCATAGGCAATGACCTCACTTTTTTTGATACATCGGGAAAGCAGCGCACCGGCACCACCTACTGCTGCGAAATATACTGCCGTATTTTCTTTCATGGAGACAATGACCTCATCATTTCTCTTTCCCTTGCCGATCATGCCTGTCAGACCGTGTTCCATAAGGACCGGGGCATATTTATCCATCCGGCTGCTGGTGGTAGGTCCGGCAGAGCCGATGACCTGTCCCTCACGATTCGGCGTGGGGCCGAGATAGTAGATAATCTGATCTGCCATATCGAAGGGAAGGGTTCCTCCTGCTGCCAGCTCTTCTGTCATGCGCTTGTGGGCGGCATCCCTCGCCGTGTAGATCGTCCCTGTAATATAGACATAATCCCCCGCTCCCAGATCCTTCACCTTTTCCTTCGTGAGAGGAGTCTCGATATATTTATCCATATGATGTCTGCCTCCTATAATGTTCTCTTTATATGCCGGTTCACATGACAACATATATTGACCGCTACCGGAAGCCCTGCTATATGTGTGGCATAGGTTTCTATGTTCAGACCGATCGCTGTTACCCGTCCCCCTAATCCTCCGGGACCGATACCGAGAGCATTTATTTTTTCCAGCATCTCCTCCTCCAGCTCCGCTATATGGGGAATGGGGGAATGCTGGTCAAGATCTCTTGTCAGTGCCTTTTTTGCGAGGATCGCACATTTTTCAAAGGTACCTCCGATCCCCACACCGATCACCATGGGCGGACAGGCATTGGGTCCGGCAGCCTCCACGGTTTCGAGGATCGCTGTTTTTACACCCTCGGTCCCGTCCGCCGGCTTCAGCATGAAGATACGGCTCATGTTTTCACTGCCAAAGCCCTTCGGTGCCACTGTGATTTCCAGCTGGTCACCCGGTACGATCTCATAATGGATGACACCAGGTGTATTGTCCTTTGTATTTGTACGGATCAGTGGATCACCTACGACAGATTTGCGCAGGTACCCCTCCTCATAGCCCTGGCGGATTCCTTCGTTGATGGCATCCCCGATCAGTCCACCCTGGATGTGGACATCCTGACCGATCCGCATAAACACTACGGTCATACCGGTGTCCTGACAGATCGGAATCCGGTCCTCACAGGCGATATCCATATTTTCTTCCAGCTGGCACAGGATCTGTCTGCCAATGACAGATTCCTCTCTCTCCTTACCGGAAAGAAGAGCTCTCTTCACATCATCGGAGAGGCGGATATTTACCTCCATACACATCTCCTTGACCGTTTTCGTTATCTCATTGATATTAATTATCCTCATATTCTGTCTCTCCCGAAGAATTTTCTTTACCATCCTGTACGGATTGCTCCGACCCCTCATCCGGATCATCCTCTGAATCATCCTGCCATACCCTGGCGATGCTGGCGATCCTGATATCCTTTTCATCATCCAGATTCATCAGCTTTACACCGGAGGTGACACGTCCCAGGATGGATATACCGTCAACACCGGTGCGGATAATGATGCCCTCGTTGGTGATGAGCATGATATCCGATCCGTCCTCCACGATCTTCGCCGCTACGACCTCTCCGGTCTTCGGTGTGATCTTATAGCACTTCACACCTTTACCGCCACGGAATTGTGCCGAAAATTCACTGATATTAGTACGTTTCCCCATACCGTGCTCGGATACGAGCAGGAGATTTTCTCCCTGTGAGCTCATCTGCATTCCCACGACCTCATCATCATCTGCCAGATTGATCCCCCGGACACCCATGGCGATCCGTCCCATAGGACGGACATCCTGTTCATGGAACCGGATACACTGTCCCTTTTTCGTTGCCAGGAGGATATCCTGTTCCCCATCTGTCACCTTGACCTCGATCAGTTCATCATCCGTACGCAGGGTAATCGCCTGAAGGCCTGTTTTCCGTATATTCTGATAATCCGTGATCGGTGTCTTTTTTACAATACCTGTCCTCGTCGCCATGAAAAGATAGTTATCCTCTGAATATTCTTTAATGGAGATGACGGCAGATATCTTTTCCTCCGGAATCAGCTGTAGCAGATTTACGATGGCAATACCGCGGGAGGTACGGCCTGCCTCCGGGATCTCATATGCCTTCATGCGGTATACGCGCCCTTTATTGGTGAAGAACATCAGATAATGGTGTGTCGTCGCCATCGATATATTTTCGATATAGTCCTCCTCTATGGTCTGCATTCCCTTGATCCCCTTGCCGCCTCTGTTCTGGCTGCGGAAATTATCACTGGTCATCCGCTTGATATAGCCGAGATGGGTCATGGCGATCACGGTATTTTCTACCGGGATCATATCCTCCATGGATATATCAAATTCATCAAAGCCGATGTTCGTCCTTCTCTCATCACCATATTTATCGCGGATCACGGTAATTTCTTTTTTGATGACACCGAGCAGGAGCTTGCGGTCAGCGAGGATCGCCTTGTATTCCCCGATGCGCTTTTGCAGCTCGGCATATTCATTTTCCAGCTTTTCCCGTTCCAGTCCGGTCAGTGCACGCAGACGCATATCAATGATCGCCTGTGCCTGTACATCATCCAGACCGAACCGCCCGATCAGCCGTTCCTTCGCCAGTGCCGCACTCTCCGAGCCACGGATGATCTTGATCACCTCATCGATGTTATCCAGAGCGATCAGTAAGCCCTGCAATATATGGGCACGTTCCTCTGCCTTGTTCAGATCATATTTTGTCCGGCGTGTCACTACCTCCTCCTGATGCTTCAGATAATGCTGCAGCATCTGCAAAAGGTTCATCACCACCGGTTCATTGTTTACCAGTGCCAGCATATTGACACCAAATGTGTCCTGAAGCTGGGTATGCTTGAATAACTGATTCAGCACTACATTGGCATTCACATCCTTGCGCAGCTCGATACAGATGCGCATACCCTCACGGCTGGATTCGTCACGGAGATCCGTGATCCCGTCAATCCTCTTATCCTTATGTAATTCTGCTATCTTCTCGATCAGTCTCGCCTTATTTACCATAAAGGGAAGCTCTGTCACCACGATACGACTCTTTCCATTCGCCATCGTTTCAATATCAGTCACGGCACGCACACGGATCTTTCCATGACCAGTACGGTATGCCTGCTCGATCCCCCTGCGTCCCAGGATCGTAGCCCCTGTAGGAAAATCGGGTCCCTTGATGACATCCATTACCTCATCCAGTGAAGTATCCCTGTCCTCTTCCACCTTATTATCAATTATTTTCACAACACCATTGATCACCTCAGTGAGATTGTGCGGCGGGATATTCGTCGCCATACCGACTGCGATGCCGGATGTGCCATTGACAAGAAGATTGGGAAAACGTGCCGGCAGTACTGTCGGCTCCTTCTCCGTCTCATCGAAGTTCGGCATGAAATCAACGGTATCCTTATTTATATCTGACAACATCTCCATGGAGATCCTGCTGAGTCTCGCCTCAGTATAACGCATCGCTGCCGCTCCGTCACCATCCACGGAACCAAAATTTCCATGACCGTCTACAAGCGGATAACGGGTCGACCATTCCTGTGCCATATTCACCAGGGCACCGTAAATAGAGCTGTCTCCATGAGGATGATATTTACCCATGGCATCACCGACGATACGGGCACATTTACGATGCGGCTTGTCCGGACCGTTATTCAGTTCGATCATGGCATATAAGATTCTTCTCTGTACCGGCTTCAGTCCATCCCTGACATCCGGCAGTGCACGGGAGGCGATGACAGACATGGCATAATCAATATAAGAATTTTCCATGGTCTTTTTCAGATCTACCGGCTGAATGGCATCAAATCCGTCCTTGTCAAAGATATTTTCGTCCATATTATAATTCTCCTTTTAGGTCTATATGTCAAGGTTTCTGACGTACTTAGCGTTTGCCTCGATAAATTCACGTCTTGGTTCCACTTTATCTCCCATCAGTGTATTGAAGGTAAGGTCTATTTCTGATGTGTCATCTTCATCCATCGTTACCTTCAGAAGAATCCTCTTTTCAGGATCCATGGTCGTATCCCAGAGCTGCTCTGCATCCATCTCTCCGAGCCCCTTATAACGCTGGATGCTGTTATTTCCATCCCTGCCGATCTCTTCGAGTACCTGATTTAATTCCTCATCACTGTAGGCATAATATGTTTTTTTATTTTTATCCACCTTATACAGCGGAGGCTGTGCCAGATATACATATCCATCTTTGATCAGATCCGGCATGAACCGATACAAAAAGGTAAGAAGCAGTGTGGCAATATGGGCACCGTCCACATCGGCATCGGTCATGATGATGATCTTGTGGTAACGGAGCTTTTCGATATCGAAATCATCTGATATTCCGGTACCAAATGCCGTGATCATCGCCTTGATTTCATTGTTTACCAGTATTTTATCCAGTCTCGCCTTTTCTACATTCAGTATCTTTCCCCTCAGGGGAAGGATCGCCTGTGTGGCACGGTCGCGTGCCGTCTTGGCACTTCCTCCGGCAGAGTCTCCCTCTACGATATAGATCTCACAATTTTCCGGATTTTTGTCACTACAGTCGGCAAGCTTACCGGGAAGACCTCCGCCTTCCAGTACATTTTTCCGGCGGGTCAGATCCCTCGCCTTTCTTGCTGCCTCCCTCGCCCGCTGTGCGAGGAGGGATTTTTCACAGATCTGCTTCGCTACTGCCGGATTCTGCTCCAGATAATAAGTGAGCTGTTCACTCACAATACTGTCCACAGCACCTCTCGCTTCGCTGTTTCCCAGCTTCTGCTTGGTCTGTCCCTCAAACTGCGGCTCCGGGATCTTGATGCTGATGATGGCAGTCAGACCCTCCCTTATATCCTCACCTGAAAGATTCTGTTCATTTTCCTTTATGATTTTCTGATTTCTGGCATAATCATTAAAGGTTTTTGTCAGGGCGTTTTTAAATCCAGCAAGATGGGTACCGCCCTCTGGTGTCGTAATATTGTTGACAAAGCTGTAGCATCCTTCATTAAATTCTGCATTGTGCTGGAAGGCAGCCTCGACATATACATCACCCTTTTGTCCCTCACAGTAGATAATATCCTCATACAGGGGATCCTTATTTTTGTTCAGGTACTCCACATATTCCTTGATACCACCCTCGTAGTGATAGGTTTCTATCCGCTCCTCCTCTTCCCTGAGATCCGTGAGGATGATTTTTACCCCTTTTGTGAGAAATGCCATCTCACGGAGACGTTTTCTGAGTATCCTGAAATCATAGACTGTTGTCTCAGTAAATATCGTCTTATCTGGAAGAAATGTTACCTTCGTCCCCCGTCTGTCAGAAGTACTGATCTCCTTCAGCGGATACATGGTATGTCCCTTTTCATAACGCTGCTTATATTTTTTTCCATCCTGGCAGATTTCTACTTCCAGCCAGTCAGAGAGGGCATTTACGACAGAGGCACCGACCCCATGCAGTCCACCGGAAACCTTATAACCGCCGCCACCGAATTTACCGCCGGCATGAAGCACGGTAAAAACAACCTCTACAGCGGGTTTTCCTGCTTTATGGTTGATACCTACCGGGATACCGCGTCCGTTATCGATGACTGTAATCGAATTATCCTTATTGATATAGACCTCTATCTCATCACAGTATCCGGCGAGTGCCTCGTCGATCGCATTGTCGACGATTTCATATACCAGGTGATGAAGTCCTCTCTCGGATGTACTTCCGATATACATACCCGGTCTTTTGCGGACTGCCGCCAGTCCCTCCAGTATCTGTATCTGATCTGCTCCATATACTACTTCCTTTTCCTTTTCCATCGGGAAACCTCCATCTCATCATACTTTAAATGCTTTATTCTGTTTTGAAGTTCCTTTTATAATCTCAAATGTACGATCAATATTAATACCATTTTTTATAAATTCCTCAAGACCGGTACATGTGATAATTGTCTGTATTCCTTTTATATTTTCCAGTAAATAGTTCTGCCGGCTGCGGTCCAGCTCGGACAGTACATCATCCAGAAGAAGGATCGGCTTTTCACCGACAGACTGCTCTACGATTTCGATCTCTGCCATTTTCAGTGAGAGTGCTGCTGTCCTTTTTTGTCCCTGGGATCCATATTTTCTGAGATCCCTGTTTTCCGTGATAAAGACCATATCATCCCTGTGGGGACCCACTGTAGTAGTTCCTGAAAGAATATCCCTTTCCTCCTCCATGAAAAGCCTTGATTCCAGATCCTGCTGGCGGCAGCTTGGTTTATAGGATATTTCTATATCTTCCCTGCCTCCCGTGAGACTGGCATGCTTTTCTTTCATGATCTCATTTAATTTACTCACAAATTCCTCTCTGAGCCGGATGATTTTTCTGCCGTTTTCCACGAGCTGCTGATTCCAGATTCCCAGAGTGGATTTCAGATCCCCGTTCTCCCGGATCTGCTTGAGAAGTGCATTTCTCTGGTGAAGAACCTTTCTATATTGTGTCAGATAAAAAAGATAGGCATTATTTAACTGGCACATCTCCATATCGATAAAACGACGCCGTTCCTCCGGACCATTTTTTATGATACCAAGATCCTCCGGTGAAAAAAATACGATATTTGACAGACCCAGAAGCTCACTGCTGTTTTTTATGGGAAGTCCGTCTATCGCGATCCCCTTTGAACTCCCCCGGCGCATATGTACCTCTACCTTAAATACCTTTTCCCTCTTTTCGATAAAATAACGGATATGGGACTCCTTCTCTCCGGACCGGATCATCTCCTGATCCCTGCTTCCCTTGTGCGATCTCGTCGTTCCTCCCACGAAGATCGCTTCCAGTACATTTGTCTTTCCCTGGGCATTATCTCCATAGAGTACATTTGTCCCCTCATGAAAATGCAGCTCCGCTCTTTCATAATTACGAAAATTACTGAGCTCGATGGACCTGATAATCATAAGGCAGCAACCCTGACTTCATTTCCATCCAGTGAAAAGATATCTCCCGGATAGAGCTTTCTCCCACGCCGGTCATCTCTTTCACCATTCACCGTAACTAATCCGTCCTGGATCAGAAGTTTCGCTTCGACTCCGGAGCCGACCAGTCCGGCAAGCTTCAATGCCTGTCCCAGTCTGATATATTCATCCCTGATCGCGATTTCCTGCATATTCTGTCACCTCTTTTTGTCAGCTCATATTTACCGGAAGAATCAGATAAATATAGGATTCCTCCTTGTTTTTGATAAAACAGGGTGCATTGGAGTTAAAAAGATACAGGTATACATCCTCATCATCGATCACCTTTAAAACATCGATGATATATTTTGGATTGAAGGCGATTGCAAGATCCTTTCCATCCTTCTCGGCACTGACCTCTTCATCCATGGATCCGATCTTTGTATTCATCTCCATCTGTATCTCATGATCCCTTATATTCAATATAACCGGTTTCTTATCTGCCTCCCGGGTGAGAAGGGTCGCACGGTCGATACATCCAAAAAATTCCTGCTTATTTACCTTAACCCTTGTCTCATAGCTGCTTTTCAGCATCTGCTCGATATTATAGAAATTTCCCTCGATCAGACGCGATATGACAACTGTCTCATCAAACTCAAACAGAACGTGGTTTCTGGAGAAGGAAATCGTGACCTCATCCTCCATATCCCCGATCAGAATCTTACTGATCTCGTTCAGTGTCTTGCCCGGGATAACTACCTTGATATGATCATAGCTCTCCTTCAGCCGGATCTTGCGGATCGATACCCGGACGAGATCGAGGGAAGCAATCTTAAATTCATCCCCGTTAATTTCAAAAAGCTCTCCCGTCAGGATCTTATTACTCTCATTATCAGAAATTGAAAATATCGTCTGACGGATCATTTCCTTTAAAGTAAACTGGGAAAGTACGATCTTTTTCTCAATATCAATCTGTGGAAGCATCGGAAACTCTTCATGATCAATACCAGGTATATTAAACTTTGACTTTCCACAAAAGAGAAGGATATTATTATTATCATCTACTTCAAAATTCACATCATCATCCGGGAGACGGCGGACGATCTCAGCGATCATCCTGGCATTGACCAGGATGGTTCCCTCCTCCTGTACCTCAGCAGGAATCCTCGTCTCGATGCCAAGCTGCATATCATTGGTCGTCATCCGAATACTTTTACCCTTTGCCTCAATCACGACACATTCAAGGATCGGCATGGTTGTTTTTCCTGGTACAGCCTTTAAAGCAATATTGATACCATTGTTAAAATTATTTTTAGTACAGGTAAACCTCATAATGTGAATAACTCCTTTCAAACTATAATGTAATGTTGAAATCTCTTTATATATAAATATAAAGGATTAATTAGTAATCAGTAGTATATAGGGGCTGTTAATTTGTTGGTAAGTCCTGCTCTGCCTGAAAAACAAAGATCTCTTCCCTTTTTACTTCGTGTATGTACCATATTTTTAAATGTGGATAAGGAGGGCAAAAACAGGATGCAAATAAAATATCAACCCTTTTGTGCCTCATATGTACGGAGTGTCAACAATTTGTTATGGGTTCAGCTTCTTTTTTAAAATCTGGATCGTCATCTCTAGATCTTTATCCACAATCAGGTCCTCCTTTATTTTGTTGACACCGTGGATAACTGTTGTATGATTGTTTCTTTTGAGCTTTGCCGCGATTTCACTCTGTGTAAGATTTGTTAATTCACTGCAAAGATACATACAGATCTGTCTTGGGCGGGTCAGGTTCCTCGTCTTTTTTTGTGAGAGGAGTGCCTCCTTATCCAGACTGAAGTGGTCAGCGACAATTTCTAAAATATAATCCGCCGTGATGATCAGTTTTTCATTCGGTGAGATAAAGTCCTTCAGGGCATTTTCTGCGGTGGGCAGTGTGATGTTCCCGTTTGGATTATTAAACCTGGCAAAAAGCAGGATCTTGTTATATGCTCCCTCTAAATCACGGATATTGGATTTTATGTTGGTGGCTATGTATTCAAGGATATTGTCCTCCAGCTTGATATCGGACTGTTCCTGTTTGTTCCGCAGGATCGCCATACTTGTCTCAAAATCAGGCGGCTGGATATCGATCGTCATCCCGGAGTTGAAACGGGAGCGGTATCTCATGTCCAGCTGCTCCATCTGGCTGGGTGGACGGTCACTGGATATCACAAGCTGCTTGCCGGATTGATACAATGCTTCAAAAGTGTTGAAGAATTCAATCTGTGTACTGTCCTTGCCGATGATAAACTGGATATCATCGATAAGAAGGACATCTATGTTCCGGTATTTTTTGCGGAGATTCGCTGTGGCAGCCGTATTTCCTTTTTCCTTATTGGTACGGATCGCCTCTACAACGGCATTCATAAAGTTTTCACTCGTTGTATAGGTGACATTGAATCCGGGATGGTTTTCTATGATGTACCTGGCGATGGAATGCATCAGATGGGTTTTTCCAAGTCCTGGTCCGCTATAGAGAAAAAGAGGATTATAGGTTTGTCCATTCGGATTTTCTGCCACAGCAAGGGCAGCAGCATAGGCAATATTATTACTTCTGCTGACAACGAAGGTATCGAAGGAATGTCCGTTATTGAGAAAAGGATATTTTTCTGCCAGCATTTCCTCTTTATTATAGGAAGGAACTCCTTTTTCCTGCAACTCACTTTTGTATTGGAAAACGATGTTTACCTGTTCATTCGTGATCACCTCGATGGCGACCTGTAAGGGGATCTTGTATTTCTTGTCGATCAAGTTGAGGATGTCTCCCTGTTTTTCCTCATCTATGGAAATAATTAAATTATCATTATAATAGGAAATTACTTCAAGAGGCTCAATCCATGTACGAAATAATACTCCATTGACCTCATAAGCATCCTTTAGATATTCAATTATTTCGTTCCATTTGTTCTTAATAAGATTTTCCATGAAATTTCCTGCCTATCTAAATAAAAATTGAATATGGGTAAAAACACTCATTCTTATTGTACTACAAATGAAGGGCAAAATCAAATTTTATCTTCAAAAATCTATGATAAATCAAACTTACACTTGACTATTGTAAGAAATGATAATATAATTAGGCTTGATACGGATTTTAGAATTTAAATTTATAAAAAAGGAGGTGTATGCGACATGAAAATGACATTTCAGCCTAAAAAGAGACATAGATCCAGGGTTCATGGTTTCCGGAAGAGAATGAGTACAAGGAACGGAAGAAAGGTTCTTGCCAGAAGAAGGGCGAAGGGAAGAAAGAAATTATCTGCATAAGGTCGCAGCCATGTGACCTTATGTTCTCTGTGAGGGAGATTAAGTGTTTGAAAAGCTGGGGAAAAATCCTGAATTTCAAAAGGTCTACAAAACAGGTAGATCAAAAGCAAATAAGTATCTGGTCATGTATGTAAAGACTGGGGAGAGTGGTCCCACCCGTTATGGATTTTCAGTAAGTAAGAAAGTCGGTAACAGTGTCGTGCGTCATCGCATAACCAGATTATTGAGAGAATCCGTTCGTAAGAATGACGCATTGGTAAAGGAAGGCAGCCGTATTGTGATAGTTGCCAGAACTAAGGTAAAAGACAAAAATTTTAAAGATGTTGACGGCGCAGTGATTCATCTCTTGAAATTGCATGAATTATTGAAATGATGTGATTATTTGAAAAAAATTTTTTTGGCAGCGTTGCACATATATCAGAAATATATATCACCACTAAAAAGAACGCCTACCTGCATATATACACCATGCTGTTCAGAATACGCCGTACAGGCGATCCGGAAGTATGGTGCGTGCAAGGGTGGTTTTTTGGCTGTAAAAAGAATTTTAAGGTGTCATCCCTTTCATAAGGGTGGTTATGATCCTGTGCCGTGATTAGCAGGAGGAAAGTATTTTGAGTTGGTTATATTGGATTTTTGGTAAAATTCTTTTTGGAATTGACTGGGCAGTATACCATACGATTGGTATCCATAATACAGGACTCTGTATTATACTGCTGACGATCGTGATCTATCTGATCATGTATCCGTTAAATTCCAAACAACAGAAATCTACCCGTTTGATGAATAAGATCAATCCAGAGATCAGGGAAATACAGAAGAAGTATAAGAACAAAAAGGATCAGGCATCCCAAATGAAGATGAATGAGGAAACGCAGCAGGTTTATGCCAAGTATGGGATCAGTATGTTTGGCGGCTGTCTTCCGCTGATCATTACGATGCCGATTTTGTGGTGTCTGTATCGTGTCATGTATAGTATCGGTGACTATATACCGGCATTGAAGGAGCCGTCAGCAGGTAATTTTCTCGGACTGGATGTCAATATGAGTCCGATGGGATTTTTCAATGATAAGGTAAATCATCCTTATGGATGGATCGCTTTTCTTATCCCGATCCTCGCGATGGTACTGCAATTTATCAATACGAAGGTGATGCAGGTGGGCACTGACACGACACCGGCAGCAGAGGATTCCATGGGGCAGTCCATGAAGATGATGAATTATTTCATGCCTGTTATGTCAGGATTCTTTTGTCTGAGCCTGAATATAGGTATCGGTCTTTACTGGATCACAGGTAGTCTGTTTCGGATCGTTCAGTGTATCTTTATTAACCGGAAGATGGACAAGGTATCCCTGGATGAGCTGATTGAGAAAAATAAGGAAAAGGCTGCGAAGAAGAATGCGAAGATCCAGGAGAGAAACCGCCAGATGGAGGAATATGCAAAGACGAGGACATCATCGATCAAGACCGCTTCTTCTTATCAGAATAAGCCGGTGAATGACAGTAAGGACAAAAATTCGACACCGAAGGATATTAAAATTAATAAAAATATTGAACCGGGCAGTATAGCAGGTTATGCCCATATGCTTTCCGGCAATAAAGGAAAAGAGAAATAGGAGGTTGGATGACTTATGGAAGAATGGAAGGAATTTTCTGCAAAAACAGCAGATGAGGCTTTGACAAATGCTCTGATACAGCTTGAGACGACCAGCGATCAGATCGAATATGAAGTAGTAGAGGAAGAAAAAAATGGTATTTTGGGATTGTTCAGTAAACCGGCACGCATCCGTGTCAGAAAAAAGGAGGATCTTACCGATGTTGTCCGGGACTTTCTTATGAAAACATTTGATGCCATGAATCTTATAGTGGAGATTGAGATGGAATATGATGAGATTGAAAGTCTGATCAATATCGAGCTGAAGGGTAAGGAAATGGGGATGCTGATCGGTAAGAGGGGACAGACCCTGGATTCCCTTCAGTATCTGACATCACTTGTTGCCAATAAAAAGACAGACAGGTATGTAAAGATCAAGATCGATACAGAAAATTATCGTCAGAGAAGGCGTGAGACGATTGAAAATCTTGCAAGAAATGTGGCAGGCAAGGTGAAGAAGACAGGAAGACCTGCTTTTCTGGAGCCGATGAATCCTTATGAGAGACGTATCATCCACGCTGCCCTGCAGGGTGATAAATATGTTGATACTCACAGTGAGGGAGACGAGCCACATAGGAAGGTTGTAATAACCCTGAACCGTGAATTTGCATCAGAGCTGCCGAGAAGAAATAATAATTACCGGAGGAGAAATAACAATTATTCCCATGACCGGAATGATCGGAGAAGACCTTATAAAAGAGAAAACAGCGAGGAGTAAGAAAGAGTAAAGGAAAAGATAAAAAGGCTGGATCCTATGATTCAGCCTTTCCTTATAAGGAGGTATGGAATGATCTATCAGGATACCGTAGCGGCGATCGCTACCTCTTCCAGAGATGGAAGTATCAGTGTGATCCGGGTTAGCGGGAGTGAATCCTGCAATATCGTGAGTGAGATTTTTTTTGATAAGGGAATGAAACCGGTTTCCTTGTCCCGTTCTCATTCCCACACGATAAAATATGGTTTTATATGCCGGGATAGGGAGAATGTAATCGATGAGGTTCTTGTGATGATCATGAAGGGACCAAACAGCTATACGGCAGAGGATGTTGTAGAGATCCAGTGTCATGGAGGATATATGATATGCCAGATGATACTGGAGCTTCTGGTGGAGAGGGGAGCCAGGATCGCCGAGCCGGGAGAGTTTACGAAGCGTGCCTTTCTCAATGGCAGGATCGATCTGTCACAGGCTGAATCAGTTATGGATCTGATCCGGGCAAAAAGTGATATTGCCGTGAAAAATTCCATCAGCCAGCTGAGGGGAAATGTGAAAAAAAAAGTGGAAGAATTAAGGAGTATCATATTGGAGGATGTCTCTTTTCTGGAGGCGGCACTGGATGATCCTGAACATATCTCCATGGATGGTTTTTCTTTTTTGATACAAAAACATACACAACTTTTAAAAAAAGAACTGGAGCATTTGGTGAAGAACAGCCAGAATGGACGGCTGATCAGGGAAGGAATAAAAACGGCGATTGTGGGAAAACCCAATGTGGGAAAATCTTCTTTTCTGAATTGTATTCTCCGTGAAGACCGTGCTATCGTGACGGATATCCCGGGAACGACGAGGGATACCCTGGAGGAGGAGACGAGGATAGGTTCTACGCTCTTTCAGTTTATCGATACTGCCGGGATAAGAAGGACAGAGGATACGATCGAAAATATAGGGATCGATAAGGCGAAAAGAGCGATTGGACAGGCAGATTTCGTTATCTGTATCATTGATACGAGTCGTGAGCTGGAGGATGAGGATCTGTATGTAATGGAGCAGGTGAAGGATCGTCCGGGTATTATTTTATGTAATAAGGCAGATCTCCCTTCTGAAGTGAAGAAGGAGCAGATTCCAGAATATGAAAATAAAAGAATTCTTCCCTTTTCGGCAAAGACAGGAGAAGGACTGGATCAGCTGGAGCAGTATATCAATGAATTATTTATCCAGGATAAGATCCATTATAATGATGATATCTATATAACAAATGCCAGACAGAGGGCACTGCTTACGGATGCTCTGGAGAGTATCCATCAGCTGTGCGACAGTGTTGAGGCGGGAATGCCGGAGGATCTGTATTCGATCGATCTGACCAATGCTTATGAGACACTGGGTAAGATCATAGGTGAGACGGTGGAGGATGATATCGTTGATAAGATATTCCATGATTTCTGTATGGGAAAATAGTATGATACCGGATCAAATGTCAGGAAGGGGATGTGAGGATGGAACACAATTATGATGCCGTGGTGATAGGTGCCGGTCATGCCGGCTGTGAGGCAGCACTGGCACTGGCAAGGCTTTCGATGGATACGGTACTTTTTACGGTAAGCGTGGACAGTATCGCCCTTATGCCATGTAATCCGAATATAGGCGGAACCTCTAAAGGACATCTGGTGCGGGAGGTGGATGCTCTGGGAGGGGAGATGGGTAAAAACATCGACCGCACCTTTATCCAGTCCAAGATGCTGAATCGTTCCAAGGGACCTGCGGTACATTCTCTCCGCGCACAGGCGGATAAGCATGCTTATACGGAATCCATGAGAAGAGTACTGGAGGAGACAGAAAATCTCACGATCCGTCAGGCAGAGGTGACAGAGCTTCTCGTAGAAGAGAGAAGGATCACGGGAGTACGGACATATACAGGTACGGTATATCGGTGTCAGGTATGTGTGATATGTACGGGTACCTATCTGAATGCCAGATGTATTACAGGAAATGTATCAGTAAATACCGGACCAAATGGTCTCCAGCCGGCGAATTATCTCACGAATTCCTTACGGGAGCTGGGGATAGATATCCGCCGGTTTAAGACAGGGACACCCGCGCGCATAGATGGCAATACGATTGACTATACGAGGATGAAGCCGCAGTACGGTGACGAGCATATCATTCCTTTTTCCTTTTTGAATACATCAGAGGACCTGGAACGGGAGCAGGTCAGGTGCTGGCTGACCTATACCAATGAAGAAACCCATGAGATCATCCGGGATAATCTGGATCGTTCTCCCCTATATTCCGGTTATATCAAAGGAACCGGACCGAGGTATTGCCCCTCCATAGAGGATAAGGTGGTGAGATTTTCTGATAAGGACCGCCATCAGATATTTATCGAACCGGAGGGACTTTATACGAGTGAAATGTATATCGGAGGTATGTCCAGCTCACTTCCCGAGGATGTCCAGGAGAGGATGTACCGCAGTGTACCCGGTCTGGAGAATGCCAGGATTGTGAGAAATGCCTATGCTATTGAATACGACTGTATCAATTCCCTGGAGCTTCTTCCTTCCCTGGAATTGAAGAAGGTAAAGGGGCTTTACAGTGCCGGACAGGCAAATGGCAGCTCCGGCTATGAGGAAGCAGCGGCACAGGGTCTGGTCGCCGGTATCAATGCGGCGCGGCAGATCCAGGGGAAGGACCCCATCATCATCGACCGCTCCCAGGGATATATCGGTGTCCTTATCGATGATCTTGTGACGAAGGGGACGAACGAGCCATATCGCATGATGACTTCCCGTGCCGAGTACCGTCTCCTTTTGAGACAGGATAATGCGGATGAGAGACTGACCGGACTTGGTTATGAAATTGGTCTGATATCAGAGGAGAGATATCAGAAATTCAAGGAAAAATACTGTCTCATCGAGGAGGAGCTGCAGCGGGTAAAGAATACCTTTGTAGGAAATAACGAAAGGGTACAGAGACTTCTTGCAGAAAATAAAAGCACTCCCTTAAATAGCGGAATTGCCCTGGCAGAGCTGATCAGACGTCCGGAGCTTTCCTATGAAATATTAGGGGAGATCGATCCGAATCGTCCTTCTCTGCCGGAGGATGTGAGAGAGGAGATAAATATAAATTTAAAATACGAGGGTTATATAAAGAGACAGATGAAACAGGTAGAGCAGTTTCATAAGCTGGAAAAGAAGAAGATTCCTGCGGATATTGATTATTCGAATATCAGAAGTCTTCGTCTGGAGGCGATCCAGAAACTGACAGATGTCCAGCCGGAATCAGTGGGACAGGCAGCCAGGATCAGTGGTGTTTCACCATCTGATATATCAGTGCTTCTTATCTATATGGAAGGGAAAAGGACAGAAAAACAGGATTTGAAATCACGGAATGGAGAAAAGCATGAGACAGATATTTAAAGAAAATGGAATAGAGATTACAGAATATCAGGAAAGACAACTACAGAGGTATTATGAGATTCTGACCGAATGGAATGAAAAAATAAATCTGACAGCGATCACGGAATATGAAAAGGTGATATATAAGCATTTTCTGGATTCTGCCCTGATTTTGAAAAGTGATATGTTTGCAGATGGTTTTTCAGAGAATACTTCTGTTCTGGATCTGGGAACAGGAGCCGGATTTCCCGGGATAGTACTTGCGATACTCTATCCAGGGGCTGCTTATACACTGGTAGATTCCCTGAAAAAAAGAATTGAGTTTCTTCATATTATAAAAGATGAGTTAAATCTGGATCATGTCACTCTCTATCATGGACGGGCAGAGGATCTGGGACGGCAGAAGGAGTTTCGCAATCAATTTGATTTTGTTGTATCCAGGGCAGTGGCAGAGCTTCCGGTTCTTTTGGAATATTGTATTCCCTTTGTGAAGGAACAGGGGTATTTTATCTCTTATAAGGGGAAGAGGTATGAGGAGGAGATCGGAATATCACAAAATGCTTTTCACAAATTGAATGTCTGTCTGGAAAGGACAGAACGATATGACTTATTCGGAGAGGAGCGATATTTGCTTTTTATAAAAAATCAATCACTGACAGACAGTAAATATCCAAGGAGAGCGGGAAAGGTAAAGAAAAAACCACTTTAGTGAGAATGTTTCACAAAAATGTTTCACGTGAAACATTTAAGAAATGGGTAGAAATATCAGAAGGATAGTGTTATAATAAATCCGAAAGAAACTCAGGAGTAAATGTAAGTAAATCCTTGGGATAATAAGTGGAGGTAACTATGAGTGAAATAATGGCAATCGCCAATCAGAAGGGTGGAGTAGGAAAAACAACGACAACGATCAATCTGGCTGCTGCTTTGGCAGAAAAGGGGAAAAGGGTTCTTATTATCGATATGGATCCACAGGGAAATACGTCAAGTGGACTCGGTATTGATAAGGATGAATTGGAGATGACGGTATATCAGCTGATGATAGGAAATAATAGTTTTGATGAGTGTGTACAGAAAGATATATTTGAAAATCTGGACGTGCTTGCGGCAAATGTAAATCTTGCCGGTATAGAGATCGAAACGATGGATATGGAGGATCGAAGCTATATTCTAAGCAATATTATTAATAAGATCAGGGATCAATATGATTTTATCATTATTGATTGTCCTCCTTCCCTGAATTCTCTGACAATTAATGCAATGACGACAGCGGATTCCGTGCTGGTTCCGATCCAGTGTGAATACTATGCCCTGGAGGGATTGAGTCAGTTGATTTATACGATCAATCTTGTTAAGGATCGTCTGAATCCGAGACTATGTATCAACGGTGTTGTTTTTACGATGTATGATGGACGGACAAATCTTTCGATGCAGGTAATCGAAAATGTGAGAAATAATCTGAATCAGACGATATACAATACTATCATCCCGCGTGGTGTCCGTCTGGCGGAGGCACCCAGCCATGGTCTGCCTATCACGAAATATGACAGCAGATCGACAGGAGCAAAGGCTTATCTTGCTCTGGCAGATGAAGTGATCGAAAGGAGTAATCAGTAATGGCAGCGAAGAAGATGGGACTTGGTAAGGGTCTGGATTCCATGATTCCGCCAAAATTAAATAAAGCAGAAAATTCTACGGGTGATGCGAAGGTATCGAAATCGGGAGAGACGATATTAAAAATCAATGAGGTAGAACCAAATAAGAATCAGCCCCGGAAAAATTTTAATGAGGAATCCTTGAGAGAGCTTAGTGATTCTATCAAACTGCATGGAATCGTCCAGCCTCTGGTAGTGAGCAAGCAGGACAAATATTATGAGATTATCGCCGGTGAACGGAGATGGCGTGCGGCGAAGATGGCTGGACTGAAAGAGATTCCTGTTGTGATCAAGGATTATTCCCCACAGGAGATCATGGAGGTCGCACTGATTGAAAATATACAGCGCGAGGACCTGAATCCAGTGGAAGAAGCGAAGGCATATCAGAGACTGATTAAGGAATATAATTTGAAACAGGAGGAAGTAGCAGAGAAGGTGTCCCGAAGCAGGACGGCGATTACAAATTCCCTTCGTCTGTTAAAATTAGGAGATCAGATTCTGGATATGCTGGTAGAGGAGACGATAAGCAGTGGTCATGCGAGGGCACTGCTGGGAATTGTTGATCCGGATCGGCAGTATGAGGCAGCACAGAGGGTGATGAAGGAGAATCTCAGTGTACGTGAGACTGAGCAGCTTGTAAAAAATATGAATCATCCGGCAGAAAAGAAGGCACCGAAAAAAGAGCTGAAAAATGATTTTATTTACAGGGACCTGGAGGAGAAGCTGAAGCAGACGATCGGTACGAAGGTAAGTATCAACCGCAAATCGGAGAATCAGGGGAAGCTGGAGATCGAATATTATTCGCAGGAAGAGCTGGAAAAAATCATAGCATACTTTAAATAAAGAGAACATACGTTCATAAGGAGGTTTTTTGATGTTTCATTTTGCAGATATAGGACTGGAGACGGATGTAATTGTACTGGTTGCACTGGGATTGATTCTTATTTTACTGATCCTGTGTATCGTATTACTGGCAAAGAACAGTGGACTGAGACGGCGTTATGAAGGATTTATGGCAGATTCTGACGGCAGGAGCCTGGAAAAAGCATTTCAGAAAAAGTTTGAAAATATGGATTTTATAAATGAGAAGTTAAAAGAGGTAGACGGGAGACTGCGGCATATCGATGCGAATCTTCTCAGGACCTATCAGAAGGTAGGCATTGTGAAATATGATGCCTTTCAGGAGGTTGGCGGGACGCTGAGCTTTGTCCTGGTTCTTCTGACGAAGGATCACGATGGCTTTATCATGAACACCATGCACAGCAACAGTGAGGGATGCTATACCTATATTAAAGAGGTAAAGGCAGGGGAGGTATTCGTGACTCTTTCCGAGGAGGAGTATCAGGCATTGGAGCAGGCAAAGAATTCCGGACGGATCCAATAGTCCTTTTTTATCCGGGTACGCCTGCGGATCTGGGCAGGCTTGCCCATTTTCACTTAGCTTATGTGCAAATAAAAAAAAGCCCTCACCCAGCAGTTGCAGGTCTGCCAAACAAGGACTCGGGATACGCCATTGGGGGCTCGAACCCCAGACACCCTGATTAAGAGTCAGGTGCTCTACCAACTGAGCTAATGGCGCATGGTACTCATATTTTTCGAACAAAATATATTATATAATAAGTCTTATAAAAAAGCAAGTATTTATTTATAAAAAATAGATAAAAATAGTGGAGGGAATCATGGAGAAAAAAAACAGAATTTTGGAGAATTTAAAGACACTGACATCAAATATCTGGTATATCGTGGCTTTGGTGGCAGTCTGCACGGCAGTAATCGTGATTATCCTGAATTGGGGAAAGACACTGACAGCGATCGGCAATTTCATAAAGATCCTTGCACCGTTTATCATCGGATTTTTTCTTGCCTATCTTATCAGACCACTGGTTGCTATTTTCAAGGATCTCTTTAATCTCATAAAAAGAGGAAAATTCATGAAGGTAAAGAAGGCGGCAGCTGTGGTCCTGTCCTATGTGATAATCCTGGGATTGATCGCCATCATCATCGTATACATCGCACCACAGATCAGTCAGAGCATGAGGGGGATCGGCAGATCCATAACAAGAGGATATAATTATGTTTCAACTCACAAAGAGCATATGAATTCCATGATACCATTTATCAATCTAGGAGATCTGATGGAATATTTCAAGGATAACATAGGAAATCAGATACTGGACCAGGGAGAGATCATCGTCCCCTATGTATATGAAATGTCCTCCTCTATCGCTTTGGTTTTTTATAATATGCTGATGGGTCTGGTTATCTCGATCTATATGATCCTGGATGGGCGAAATCTGATCAATCATCTCAAAAGGGGGGTATATGCCATCGTACCAAAGGATAAATCCGATGGTGTGTGGGCAACGATGCGGGAATGTAATCATATATTCAATGGTTTTCTCTTTGGGAAGGCGATAGATTCCCTGATCATCGGTATCATATGCCTGATCGTCATGTCGATTCTCCGGCTTCCCTTTGCCCTTTTTATGAGCCTGATCGTATGTATCACTAATATGATCCCATATTTTGGTCCTATCATCGGTGCGATACCGGGGGTTATCATATATTTATTTATCAATCCGAAGCTGTCCCTGATCTTTGCCATCATGATTCTTGTCCTGCAGCAGTTTGACGGCTTGTATCTCGGACCGAAGATCCTCGGTGATCTGACCGGCATCAAGCCGCTCTGGGTTATCTTTGGTATCACAGTGGGCGGTGCTTATTTCGGATTTGTGGGGATGTTTCTGGGAGTACCGACTGTCGCGGTGATCATGTACCTGATCAATCTCTTTGTAGAGAAGAAGCTGCATAAAAAGGGAATAGAATTATTTAATGCCAAGTAATTTCTGTACCTCGATGAGAGAGCGGATGATCTGGTTAAGGGTGCCAGAAAAGTGGGAACAGTTTAGCTTTTGCGAGAGTTTTCTTTTCAGCGAGCGCGGCATGGAAAAACCTCTTTTTTCTTATCCTATGCAAAAGGTGCCGTGAGGTTCACGGCACCCTGGAAATAATGAAGCGGCAGATCGGTTTGCCTTCTGCGACAAACCGGGTTTCGTATTCCGTCATGATGTTGCCATCAAGAAAGCTGCTGTGGTACAGATCATAGGTCAGCTCATCGATCGTCCAGTGTGAATTTTTTACAGATTCCACGGAATAATCGAAGAGCCTGCGGTTATCGGTTTTAAACTGGATATAGCCGGAGGGAGCCAGAACGGTATCATATAAGGAAAGGAAATCCGGACTGGTGAGACGGCGTTTGGCATGCCGTTCCTTCGGCCAGGGATCCGAGAAGTTCAGATAGATCCGTCCTACTTCTGCCGGACCGAAGATCTCCGTGAGATTTTTTGCATCGAAACGGAGGAAATACAGATTAGGGAGCTCTGTCCCGGCACGGCGTTCGAGGGCACGGTAAAGGACACTGGAATACATCTCGATACCGAGATAATTTATGTCTGGGTTTTGCTCTGCGAGGGTGTGTATAAACTGTCCCTTCCCCATCCCGATCTCCAGGTGGATGGGATGATCGTTCTGGAAAAAGTTGTGCCAGCATCCCTTATAGTCCTCCGGGTGGTGTACCACGAAGGGACTCTGCCCGATAAATTCTTTGGAACCCTTTATATTTCGTAAACGCATGAAATTCTCCTTATTTTCAATACTATATGGAAAAGAGTCATAATTCTGACTTTAAAGAATTGTATCATAGTTGCAAATAAAAGGAAATAGGTTATTGGAAAATTGATGAAAATCGTGTATGATAGAGAGAGACAGACTTGTATCATGGGCAGGACTCATGCACGAATGGAGGAAGAGGAAAATATGAAAAGAACAGCAGGAATAAAAGTAGTGATGCTTCTGGTGGTCGGATTTTTTTCAATGATCCAGGCGGATACGGCAGCAGCGAAGAAGATGAGTCTCTCGGCGGATTCGGCTGTTGTCATGGATGTCGAGTCGGGGACGATCCTGTATGAAAAAAATATGAATAAGAAGGAGTATCCGGCGAGTATCACGAAGATTATGACGGCACTGCTCGCTATCGAAAATTCTTCGATGTCAGAGACCGTGACGTATTCCAAATCTGCCGTACTCAATCTCGAGTCGGGTGCCTCCAATATGCAGCTGGTACCGGGGGAAAAGCTCTCGATGGAGGATAGTCTCTATGGCGTACTCCTCCGCTCGGCGAACGAGGCGTGCAATGGAGTCGCAGAGCATATCGCAGGAAGCATCGATAATTATGTGGCGATGATGAATAAGCGCGCGAAGGAGCTCGGCTGTACGGGTACCCATTTTGCCAATACAAATGGTCTCTGGATGAAAAATCATTATACGACCTCCCATGATATGGCACTGATCGCCAGGGAGGCATACAAAAATCCCTCCTTTGCCAAAATCACAGGGACGAAACGCTATAATATAAAAAAGACAAATAAGACGAAGACGGAACGGCTGCTGGTCAACCATCACGGGATGCTGGTGGCAGGGCAATATCCACAGTACCTGTATGAATATTGTGTCGGTGGGAAAACAGGCTTCACATCGAAGTGCCGTTATACACTTGTCACCTATGCAAAGAAGAATAATATGACACTGGTGTCTGTCGTGATGAGGGCAGACGCTCCCTGGACGAACAGCAATGAATATACAGATACGATGAAGCTTCTGAACTACGGTTTTGATAATTATGCCCGTCATACGATCCGGGATGACAGTATGAAGGAGATCAGCGATAAATATTTATTTACGAGGTTCAGTCCCTTTTTCAATGCGGGTACAACCTCCCTGTCCGTGGATGAGGATGCCGGGGTGATGCTCCCTAAAAAGGTAAAGCTGAGTCAGGCGAAGAAAAAGGTAGAGTATTATCAGGAACCCCAGACGGATAAACAGGGAAGAAAGGTGATCGGAAGGATCTCATATACCTACAACGATAAAGAAGTAGGAGGCTCCAATATATATTATACAGATAAAACGCCTCCTACACTAAATGACAGTATCGATATGTCAAAATGGTTTGATGATGCGGTGGAAGAGGTGAACCGTCCGCCATTTCCCTGGAAAAAGATCCTTTTGGTCAGTATCCTGGTAATTGTGGCCGGCTTTGTCGGATTTTTCGTTATCCGTCAGATCAAGGCGGAGAGAGATAACCGGATCAGGAGAAACCGGTATCGCAGGACAAACCGGAGATACCGGCGGGCAGACCGGGGAAACCGTTACCGGTAATGGGATGATCCGGAAAATAACTGAAAAAAGGATAATAAAGTGATAAGGGCAGTTCACAAAAAGGACTGCCTTTTTCATGTTACAGGAAACTTCACGATGTGCGGAGCGAAGAATCACCGAAGATGATTCTTCGGAGGTCCGCGGTTTTCAGTCGGACCTTTTTCAGTCAGCCCTTTTTATCTTGCGGAAGTTTTTCTTCCCGCGTCTGAGGACGATGCCGTCACCGGAGAATACATCCATGGTGTAGGAGCTTCTGACATCAGTGATCTTTTCGCCGTTGATGCTGACACCACCCTGCTGTACGGCACGTCTTGCCTCTGAATTGGATGGTACGAGACCGGATTTGCTGAGCAGATTGAGGATGCCGATGCTGCCGTCCTCGAAGTCCTCATCTGTAAGCTCTACCGTAGGCATATTGACAGCGTTTCCACTGGAAAAGAGTGCCTTTGCTGCCTCCTCTGCCTTTTTTGCCTCTTCCTCCCCATGGACGAGGTTCGTCAGCTCATAGGCAAGGATCTCCTTTGCCCGGTTGAGCTCACTGCCCTGCCAGCCCTCCATCGCCTCAATCTCGGAAAGAGGGAGGAAGGTCAGCATTTTCAGACATTTGATCACGTCAGCATCATTGACATTTCTCCAGTATTGATAAAATTCAAACGGGGTAGTTTTTTCAGGATCCAGCCAGACAGCACCCTTCTGGGTCTTACCCATTTTCTTTCCTTCTGAGTTCAGGAGGAGATTGATGGTCATGGCGTAAGCATCCTTGCCAAGCTTGCGGCGGATCAGCTCGGTCCCGCCCAGCATATTGCTCCACTGGTCGTCCCCGCCGAACTGCAGGTTACAGCCGTATTTTTCAAATAATGCCATAAAGTCATAGCTCTGCATGATCATGTAGTTGAACTCCAGGAAGCTGAGACCCTTTTCCATACGCTGCTTATAGCATTCAGCAGTCAGCATACGGTTGACGCTGAAATGAGTCCCGACATCCCGGAGAAGCCCGATATAGTTCAGATCCAGAAGCCAGTCGGCATTATTCACCATCAGTGCCTTACCCTCTGAAAAATCGATAAAACGGCTCATCTGCTTCTTGAAGCAGTCACAGTTGTGCCGGATGATTTCCTGCGTCATCATCTGGCGCATATCGGTACGCCCGGAGGGATCCCCGATCATGGCAGTACCGCCGCCGATCAGTGCGATAGGTCTGTTGCCTGCCATCTGTAGTCTCTTCATCAGGCACAGTGCCATGAAGTGACCTACATGGAGACTGTCGGCAGTCGGGTCAAAGCCGATGTAAAAAGTGGCTTTCCCGGTATTGATCAGTTCTTTTATTTCTTCCTCATCCGTTACCTGGGCGATCAGCCCGCGGGCAACGAGTTCATCATAAATTGTCATCGTTATCTGAAACTCCTTTCAATATCCAACGCGGGTACCTTTCTTTGTCATGTAACCGCTGATTCTCTTCGCCTTGTAGTCAGCTTTTTTTCTGGAGGTAGGAACGGCAGGATCTGTGGGATCATAGCTGACACCCTTCGTCTTGATCACAGCGTTTTTGCCCATGGGTCCTGGCTTGGACGCATTTCCCTTGATGATCTTGACAGTCGATCCGGTGGATGCGTAATCGTAGATCCATTTTGCGTCAGCTACCGTCATTCGGATACACCCTGCGGAGGCTGGAGAGCCGAGGCGGTTATAGGTGCTGGAGCTCAGTGCATAATGTGACTGGGAGCCTACGGCGATAGCGTGGAAATATACATTTCCCACGATATGGGTTGCCCACCTTGCATATACGGTGCTTCCATCCGGTTCAAGCATCGGCTTCATGGTATATTTTACGGACTGTCCATTCGTACAGATCGAGTAATTGCCGATCGGAGTGTAGGAGGAGTGGGTATTCAGACCCCCTGTCCCGGCAACCGTAGTGGTATCACGACCGACCGATACGGTACAGGTTTTGACCGGCAGATCGTATTTTCCCGTATCCTTATTTTTCATGAAGATCGTCACGGTACAGGCAGCACGGTTTACCTCGATGTAAAAATTGTTGGTATGTGTCGAGCTGCTCTTCTTTAATTTAAGAAGCTTTGTCACATCTGTCTGCTTTACATTATTGATATAATAGAGCTTATACTTCTTCCCATTATACTTTTCGTAATACCAGCCGTTCTTTCCCATATCCTTCTTTTTGAGCGTATAGCTGACCTCATTTAACAGGACACGCTTATTCCATGCAGTATAGCCATATGCCCTCAGGAGATATTTTCCTGTCTTGGTATTATCGACTGTCGTCGTTATCTTCTTTTTACCCGAGGTGGATTTCACGGTGTAGGTCTCCTGCTTTTTCTTGCTCTTTCCCTTAACCTTATATAATACAAAGTTTACCTTTTTGATATAGCCGGGAAGATAAGCATTGGTCAGCTTATAGACACAGCTCGCCTTTTTTTGCTTCTTGGTGACAGAGAGACTGCCCGCTTTTGCCTGCTGGTCGACAGAAATGGATTTGCTGATGGTCTTTGTCTTGCCATTATTATCTGTCAGCACAGCCTTGACAGTGTATTTATCCAGCTTATAGCTGAGCTTTTTCATGGAGACGGTAGCAGTGAACTGGCTTCCACTGGTGTTTTTCCGTTTACCGCTTACCGTAGCGACTTTCTTTCCTTTGCTGTTGTAGATCCGGAACGAAAGGCTGCGGACACCATATACATTTTTCAGACCATATAGCGACAGGGAAAAGGATTTTTTCTTTTCCAGTGCCTTTGTCTTACTGGATGTAAAGGAAGAAATCACAGGAGTGACCGAATATGTCATCTGTGCCAGCTTTACATTGACAGAAGCAGCATTTGTGTTGGTGAGGACGAGCTTTGCATTCCAGGTTCCGTATGAGGTACCCGCCTTGCTGATATCTGCCGTCCAGGCAAGACCGTTGTTTTTGATGAGATTTGTTTTGGCACCAGCCAGCTTCGCTGTGGTTTCAGCGGCAGTCTTCGCCCAGACCATGACAGAGACCTGGTTTCCCGCTCCCGGAACCAGTACATCATCGGCAGCTTCCTTAGATACCAGGGATATCGTGCGGGAAGCCGAGCTTTTCTTTCCGGTGATCGTCATGCTGATCTTATCCGTGTGGATAGAGAGGTCAGCAGTCCCGACAGGGATGGTATTTTCGTCGATAAGGACAGAGACCGTATAGCTGCCATATGTATAGTCCAGGTCGCTGAGAGAAAATTTTCCTGTATAGGTACCCTCGGTACAGTTTTCTGCCGTGAGGGAAACCGGCTGCTCCAGTACGCTGGCTTTTGATGTGGTATCGGTGACCTGAAGTGTCAGGGCAGTCGTCTGTTCGGGGTCGATGCCGCTTATGGTATAGGTGACTTCACCGGTAGCGCGGTCGGTGGAGATATTTGTCTGATAGTCGGTAACATCCGCTTTTGTGATAGATGGGATTCCCAATGCCGTTATGATGATGGCACAAAGAATCATGAGATGTTTTGCAATGAGTTTCTTTTCCTTCATCTTAATTACCTCCATATTTTTAATAAGCATCATTTATCTGCCTAACTGTGTTTTTATGCGAAAATCATATATAGTATACCATCTCTTTTCAAAAGAATAAAGGAAAAAGTTAAATTTCTTAATAGTAATTTTATGAATCGAATGACTTTTTTCACTTCAAAAACTGTTCTTTTTCTGGTATAATGATAAATACTATACTTACTTAAAGGGAAGGAGAAGGATTTTCGATGAAAAAAATTTTTACAAAACGTCTTTTCATTTATATGCTGGCGGCATTTATTTTCACGATTACGGCGATTTTTGTGATACAGACTGTGATCATCCAGAGAAATAACCTGACTGCCAGTCAGACTAAATTAGAAGATGTAAAGGAAAAGCTGGCCAGCAATGAAGAGAATGTCAAGAGGCTGACGGACAACCTCAGTGAGGATAATCTTGCCAAGTCAAGGGCCTTTGCGGATATGCTGGAGATTGATCCGTCTATCGCGGGGAACAAGGAAAAGCTGAATGATATCAAGGAGAGGCTGCAGGTAAACGAGCTGCATATTATCGATGAAAAGGGGATCATCACCAGCAGTACGATCGATGATTATGTCGGTTTTGACATGAAGAGCGGGGAGCAGTCGAATGCCTTTATGGTGATCGTCGATGATCCTACGATCGAGATCGCACAGGAGCCTCAGGTGAATGTGGCAGAGGGTGTGGTCATGCAGTATATCGGAGTGACGAGGAAGGATGCCAGGGGACTTGTACAGGTAGGCGTGAGGCCGGAGGTCCTGGAAAATATGCTTGCCAGTACAGAGATCCAGGCGGTTTTAAAGGATATAGATTTCGGGGAAAATGGATATGTCTATGCGGTGGATGCCACGGAGGGAAAGATCCTGGCGCATCCGGAGGAATCCCTGATCGATACCGCAGCTGCTGATGCAGGGTTTCCGGACAGCCTGGAGGGAAGTGGCAAAGCGGTGGTCAATGGAGTGAAGGGATACTATTACGCAGAAAAATATGAGGATAAGGTGATCGGAACCTTTATGCCTGCCAATGAGTACTATGGGGAGCGGCGCAACCAGACCATCGTGGTATCCCTGAGTATGGTGATCATTTTCGGTGTTCTGCTCTTTATGATCAACCGGATGGTAGACCGGAAGATCGTTCAGGGAATCAATGGAATCACCAGTGCCATGAAAGAGATTTCGGATGGAAACTTTGATGTTACGATAAATGAAACGGGAAATCCGGAGTTTACACTGCTTTCCAACAGTATCAATAAAATGGTTGGAAGCATCGCCCGGAATATGGAAGAAAATGAAAATCTTCTGGCGCATCAGAAGGAGGATGTGGAAAATAACAGGGTACTGATCCAGAATATCAAGGATGTCTGTCAGGATCTGAACCGGGTATCCGGAGAGACACAGGAAAGTGCCGATAATATTTATCATGGAACAGGCGAGCAGGAAAAGGCAGTAGAGGAACTGAAGCAGATCATGAACCGGCTGACGGAGGAGCTGAATAACAGTGTGGATGTTTCCGTCAATGTCACAGAGACGACAGGAAATACGGTAGATGAAATATTACATACGCGGTCCCAGATGAATCTGTTAAAGGATTCCATGCAGAGGATCAGCGAGATGTCCATGGATATCGAAAAGATCATCGGCGAGATCAATTCTATCGCAGAGCAGACAAATCTGCTTTCCCTCAATGCCTCGATCGAGGCAGCCCGTGCCGGGGAAATGGGGAAGGGCTTCGCTGTCGTGGCGGCCCAGGTAGGTGAGCTTGCTGCCAGAAGTGCCCAGGCAGCGAAGGAGACAAATGAGCTGATCACGAATTCCATAAAGGCGATAGAAAACGGAAAGGAAATTACGGATCAGACAGCAGAGGCATTCGGTACCGCGGTGGAAAAAATCCAGGGAGCGAGCAAGGATGTAGGAAGGATCACGAATATGGTACGGCAGAATGTCGATATCGTTGCCAATGCGGTCAGTCAGATGGGCAGGATTTCTGGTGTTGTAGAGGAGAATGTGCAGATTTCCCAGAATACGATGCAGGTGTCCTCCAATATGGCAGATGTCGCAGGAAAGCTGTTAGAGATCGTAGAGGAGTAGGGTAAATAAAAAGTAAATACAGTAACAGCATGAAAGCATATAGAAACGGATAACCATCCGGAAATCTATATGCTTTTTTGTATTAAAAAGCTGTGAGAAAGAAAAAAATAAAGCCGGGAACCTTTTTGCGTGTAAAAGTATCTCTATATATAGGGGAGAAAATACGGAAAAGGATGAAGGTAATGAGATATGGAGGTGAATACGTTTTGTGAGGGTGTTCAAAGGTACAGAGACGATTTGTATATGCTGGCGTTTGCGATATTGAAGAACGAGACTGATGCGGAGGATGCTGTGAGCAATGCCATCCTGAAGGCATATGAGCACAGGAAGCAGATTAGCATTTTTCATAAATTTAAACCATGGATGCTTACGATTACAAGGAATGAGGCATTGAAGATAAAGAGAAAACAGCTGTATCTGCCGGGAAATGAAGTGGTGGAGGCATTGTTGAAGCCGGTTATGGCAAAGTATGATGAGCTGTGGGATGTCCTACAGCAGCTAAAGGAAGAATATCGACTGGTTATTGTATTGTTTTATTATGATGAATTATTGATCCGGGACATTTCTGATGTATTGGAGATACCTGCTGGCACGGTAAAGTCCCGGTTAAACAGGGGCAGGGCGAAGCTCAGGACAATGCTGGAGGAAAAGCTTGAAGGTAACGAAGCCGGGTAAGTGGATCAGGGAAATCACCTGTCTGTACCAAACGGGGCAGGCAGATAAAATATAAATGGCATAAAGTTTTATGCAGAATAATGGAGGAAAGATTATGAAAATGAAGCAACGAGGTAAAAGGGCGACAGCATGGGGGCTGGCAGCTGTCCTGGTCCTGTCCCTCGTGGCAGGATCTGGCAGCGTTCCGATGGAAAAAACAGTATCTGCGGCCACGAAAAAGAAGATCACGGTAAAAGCAGCCTCTGACTTTACATTAAAATTCCCGGTAGGCTGGAAAAATAATTATGTAAAAAAGAGAAGCAAGGGTAAAAAGCAGGGATCCTATGTAGCGTTTTATGCGAAAAAATGCTATAAGCAGACGAAGGAGGGCTGGCTGTTTTCGATCATGCGGTACAAGGATAATTCCTATACCGATCTGCCACAGTATGAGCTTGTCGGCAAATGGAACGGCATGAATTATGTGGCAGTGTTTCCCACGGATGTTCAGACCATGGGGAGCACGGGGGCTGCGAAAAAGCAGTATCGCAAGCTGAATGCGGCTTCATCGAAGGCAGCGGCTTCCATCCGGCCGGTAAAGAGGACCGGGAAGAATGTGTATCGTGCGGGGGATTTTTCATTGAAGCTGCCGGCATCCTGGAAGGGAAATTACACGGCGGAAAAATCCGGGAAGAACACGAAGGATTCATATGTGACATTTTGTGCCAAAAGGTGTCACCGGGAAACAGGAGAGGGATTCCTGTTTTCCATCGTAAAATATAAGGATAAAGCCTATAAGGAGCTGCCGGCATATGAACTGGTCGGCAAATGGAACGGGGCTTCTTATGTGGCTATATTTCCTACCGATGTACAGTTTGTTGGTGCGACGAAAAAAGCGGCGAAACAGTATCAGATGCTGGATAAATCCGTGAAGAAGGTAGTCAGGTCGATCGGCGGATGAGTATATCGGGATTTATAAATATAAAAATTTTATGGAGGAAGATGAAAATGAAAAAACTGACAAGGGTACTATTTATGTTTGCTGTAATGGCAGCTTCCGTATTGGGGGCAGCCAAGGCTGCATCCGCACAGGTTATCGAGGTGACCGCGCAGAACTTTCCGGATGCGGCTGTGCGTAATGAGCTGAAGCAGTATGCGACAGAGGAAAACGCCTCGGGTTCGGAGGCACCGGATACCGGGTTCCATATCGATACAGACAAAGTAACGCAGTTAGGTATCTATAAGGAGGTTAAGGACCTGACAGGGATCGGGCTGCTGACAAAGCTGGAATCCCTGAGACTTGCCTCTTTCGGGCAGGATAAGCTCGAACTGAACAACAGTAGCTTAAAACAGCTTGACCTGGATGGACCGACGTGTAAAAAACTGCAGATTTCTGTGCCTAAGCTGGAGACACTGGTTATTGCCAGTGCGGATGGAGGTAAGCTCAGCTCGGTTGATCTCAGCAAAAATAAGAATCTGAAATATTTCGTGCTGCAGGGGACTAAGATCAGCTCGATCGATGTGAGCAAAAATACGAAGCTGACGAACCTGAACCTGCTGAGTAACAACCTGACATCTGTGAATGTAAGCAAAAATAAAAACCTGAGCGTACTCATGCTGCATGGGAAAAAAATAAAGCCGGTGAATCTGAGCAAAAATACAAAGCTGAAGCAGCTTAGTATCGATGGCAGTAAAAAAATAAAGTCAGTGAACCTGAAGAAAAATACAAAGCTGACAGCGTTATCACTGACCAATATCGGGATGAAAAAAGTTGATCTCAGTAAGAATAAGAAGCTGACCGGGCTGGCATGCTACGGGACGAAGATCAGCTCCCTGAACCTGAAAAAGTACACGAAACTGGAGACACTGGATGTATCCAATACAAAGCTGTCATCACTGGACCTGACGAAAAACAAGAAGCTGACCCTTCTTAATGTATCGGATACGAAGATAAAAACATTAAATCTGAAAAAGCAGACCAAATTAAAGGATCTGGATGTAACCAATACAAAGCTGTCATCACTGGACCTGAAGAAGGTTAAGAATCTTCGGAGAATCGGGTATTATGGAACGAAGATCAAGAAGCTGAGTCTGGCGAAATACGGGGTAGTAAAGCAAAAGGAGCAGTATCCGTATAATACATTTACGATTCACTATAAGGTGAAGAAGGGCACTACGATCAACCTCAAGCCGTATCTGGGAACAGGATACAAATGCAGCTTTGCCTCGGATGGAGCCAGCTATAACAAGAGCAAAAATACGATCAAGGTCAAGGGAAAGGCGAATACATGGGCATCCCTTTCGCTGGAAAAGGGTAAGAAGGTATTCAGCATATCAATCGAGATCATAAAATAATGGGATTTTCTGAACAAAAGCTTTTCAGGGTGCTGCAGGGCATATTTATCGCACTTCCGTTTTTTTACGGGATGTATTATGATTTTTGCGGTGCCTTGATGGTGGTTTTACTCAGTGGACTGCT
>N._stephensi_708_cecum__coassemble_2_pt1 | contig 35380 bp, 34 predicted proteins | sample N__stephensi_708_cecum__metabat2_high_PE_008 | metagenome-assembled genome bin N
TCAGATATCCCGTCTTCCGAGATGTCATTTGCCGTCTCGCTGTCGGCTGAGGACACGCTTTTTTTTGTAGAAGCCTCACTGCCAGTGTTTTCTTCCTGGAGAGCCGGAACAGCATCCGTGGTCAATCCCTCTAAGGCTCCATCTCCCTTGCTGCTGTTTTTATCCAGTTCCTCATGATACTCTGTGATGGCATCATAGATCTCCTCATAGGTTGTGCCGGTTTCCTCTCCTGCCTTTGCGAGCTCTGTTTCCTCGATGATCGGTGAATCGCTTTTCACTGTATTGCTGACCCTGGAAATATAGGGAATCAGCACGCCCAGACCTGCCACACAGATGACAGCGAGACTGGCTGCCGTGGCAAGGATCGCTTTTTGCCGTGTCATAAAGCGTGGCTGGTTCTGCCTCCTGTTTTTCAGTGTCTCTTCCATCCGGTCCGGCTTCAGGGAATCTGGCACCGGTATATCATCTGCTTTTCTTCGCAGCGTATCACGAATTTCCTGATTATCCATATCATATCCTTCCTTTCTGCTATTTGGTTAATACATCCCGTAGTCTGGCAAAGGCACGGCTCTTGATGGAACGGACACTGCCCTCACGTTTATGTACGATGGCGGCGATCTCACGGCTGTTATATCCTGCGAATACAGACAGGGTGATGATCAGGCGTTCCTCCTCGGAGAGAAGGGAGAGAAGCTCGGCTGCCTCCGATGCCTCATAGCCATTTTCCTGTACGGCAGGCTCGCTCCAGCCATGGTCTTCCAGATAGGAAACAGTTCTTTTTAGCTGGGACCGGCATTCATTTGCCGTGATCTGGAAAAGCCAGCTCTTAAAAGAATCGTTTTTCCTCAGCTTTGGCAGATTTTCATATGCCTTCAGGACGGCAGAGCTGACAGCATCCTCGGCGGCAGCCGTGCTTTTCATCAGGCATACGGCGAAACGGTATAAATCCGTATAATAGGTTTCATATAGTGTGGCAAAGGCATGGGAGTCACCGTTTTTTGCCCTGCCAACCAGCATCCACTCAGTATTTGTCATAGTTACCTCCATTCCGGAACCTCTGTGAGCAATATATATTGATATAAATAAGACTCGTTTATCGTCAAAAGTGTTGCAGGAAATTTTTACTTGTTTTATACTATTGATTATGAGTGAGGAAATGGAAATCGTCAAGATATCGGTACGGAGTCTCGTGGAATTTATTTTACGGGAGGGGGATATCACCTCTGCCGGATCCGGGGTACCGAACACCGATGCGATGCAGATGGGCAATAAAATACACCGTAAGATCCAGAAAAGCATGGGACCCGGCTATGAGTCGGAGGTCTCACTTTTTGCGTTGCAGAAAATGCGCAGCAGGGAATATGGATCAGAGTTTACCCTGAAGATCGAGGGACGGGCAGATGGGATCCTGCGGGAAGGGAAACGGGTCATGATCGATGAGATCAAGGGAGTATATGCCGATATCAGGGAATGGAAGGAACCGGTATTCGTCCATAAGGCACAGGCGATGTGCTATGCCTATATGGTGGCAGAAGATGAGGAGCTGCCACAGATCGATGTACAGGTCACATACTGCAATATGGAGACAGAACGGATCCGGCGGTTCCATGAAACATTCAGCAGACAGCGGATCCGGGAGTGGTTTCTGGATCTCATGGACCGTTATGAAAAATGGGCTGTCTATGAATATGACTGGAAGAAAAAAAGAAATGCCTCCATCCGCAGGCTGGCATTTCCTTTTCCCTACCGTCCCGGGCAGAAGGAGCTGGCAGCACTGGTGTATCATACGATCGAGGATAAAAAAAGATTGTTTATCCAGGCACCGACCGGTGTGGGAAAGACGATTACCACAGTATTCCCTGCCGTGATGGCGATGGGGGAGGGACTCAGCGACCGGATCTTTTATCTGACGGCGAAGACCATCACCCGGACTGTGGCAGAGGAATGCTTTGACCTGCTCTGTGCCCGGGAGCTTGTGTTCAAGCCGATTACCATCACGGCGAAGGAGAAGCTGTGTATCCTGGATAAGGTGTCGTGTAATCCGGGAGACTGTGCCAGGGCGAGAGGGCACTACGACCGGATCAATGACGCAGTGTATGATATGCTGGTCAATGAGGAGCGGCTGAACCGGGAGCTGATTCTCCGGTATGCAAAAAAGCATCAGGTGTGTCCCTTCGAGATGAGCCTGGATGCAGCCCTGTATGCAGATGCGGTGATTTGTGATTACAATTACGTCTTTGATCCGAATGTTTATCTGCGGCGGTTCTTTTCTGTGGAGAAGAAGGGCAATATGACGATCCTTGTCGATGAGGCGCATAATCTGGTAGAGCGGGGTCGGGAGATGTACAGTGCCAGGCTGGTGAAGGAGGATTTTCTGGCGGTAAAGCGGATTGTCAGGGAGGCCGGGAAGCATGAAAAAAGACCGGAGGTGCAGTATGATCTGCGCAAATTTGAAAAATCCCTGGAGGCGGCGAACCGCTGTATGCTGGGCTGGAAGCGTGAATGTGATGAGTTTGGGGTACTGGCAGATGTAGGAGCCCTTCCGTTTCAGCTTCTTCGGATCATAGCAGACTATGAGCTGTTTGCCAAAAATTTTCCCGTCCTCCCGGAGCGTGAAACGATGTTAAACTTTTATTTTGATGTCAGGAGATTTTCTGCCGTACTGGACTGTCTGGATGAGAAATACCGTATTTATACGGATTATGACAGAGAGGGGAAATTCCGTATCAAGCTCCAGTGCATGGATCCATCCGTGCAGCTGAAGGAGGTTATGGAGAAGGGGCGGGCAGCCGTTCTTTTTTCGGCGACACTGCTGCCGATCCGTTATTATAAGGAGCAGCTTACCGGAGAGAAGGAGGATAGTGCTGTCTATGCCCGGTCATCCTTCCTGCCGGAGCAGAGAAGAATCCTGATTGCTAAGGATGTCACGAGTAAGTATACCAGACGGGGAGAGGAGGAATATCAGCGGATTGCCGAATATATCCGGTGTTTTGTCCGCGCCAGGCAGGGAAACTATCTGGTGTTTTTTCCCTCTTATTCATTTATGGACCAGGTGGTGGCGAGACTGGAGCCGGAAGACGGACAGTGTATCCTTATACAGAGCAGTGATATGAGGGAAAAGGAGAAGGAAGAGTTTTTGGAGAGCTTTGACCGGCAGACGCAGGAGAGCGTGATCGGCTGCTGTGTTATGGGCGGGATATTCAGTGAAGGGATCGATCTGAAAGAGGACAGGCTGATCGGTGCCGTCATCGTCGGGACCGGTCTGCCCATGGTATGCCATGAGAGGGAGCTCTTCCGGCAGTATTATGATGAAAAGAAGGGAAAGGGATTTGACTACGCCTATCTTTTCCCCGGTGTCAATAAGGTGTTCCAGGCGGGGGGAAGAGTGATCCGTACAGCAGAGGACAGGGGTGCCATCCTGCTTCTGGATGAGCGGTTTGTGCAGCGGCAGTACCAGGAGCTGTTTCCCAGGGAGTGGTTTCCCTGTGATGTGGTAGACCGTCAGGAGATGGAGCAGGTGCTAAGGGAGTTCTGGATGGAGGACTGAGGCTGCCTAATATGCGTTTTTATTGACAAATCCCTTAAAGATCGTGAGGAACAGGATACGGATATCGAGACTCAGTGTCCAGTTTTCAATATAATACAGATCGCAGTCGATCCGCAGCCGGATCGAGGTATCGCCGCGGTAGCCGTTTACCTGTGCCCACCCGGTGATGCCCGGACGGACCTGATGCTTGATCATATAACGGGGGATTTCTTCCTTAAATTTTTCGACGAAGAACGGACGCTCCGGGCGGGGACCGACCAAGCTCATATCACCCTTGAGAACATTGAAGAACTGCGGCAGTTCATCCAGGCTGGTCCTGCGGATGAATTTTCCTACCCGTGTCACGCGGGGGTCATCCTGTACGGTCCATGCCTGCTTTTCCTTGGAGGAGTCCTGTACCGTCATGGAACGGAATTTAAACATTTTAAAGGGGCGGTTGTGGAGCCCTACCCGTTCCTGCTTAAAGATCAGCGGACCCGGTGAGCTGATCCTGACAGCGAGGGCCACGATGAGCATCGGGATGGAAAACAGTATGATCAGGAGGATCGACCCTACGATATCGGTAAGACGTTTTATGAAGCGGTTGAAGGATACGGAAAGGGGGATGGTCCTCACATGGATTACGGGCAGACCGTCCACATCCTCGGTATAGGGCTTCGTGGGGAGGATATTGTTATAATCAGGGACGAATTTGGTATGGACACCGGATTTTTCGGTTATGGCGATGATGTGTTCCAGAAGCTCATAGTGCTCCAGACCGAGTGTGATCACGATCTCATCATAGTCATTTTCGGACAATATTTTTTCCAGGTCATCGATCCGGGCGATCACATGGATATTGCGGTAAGCATGTCCCAGTGGTTTGTGATTGTCAAGGATGCCGTGGATGGAAAATCCCCATTCGGGATGTGCCAGCAGACGGTCGATATAGCCCTCTGCGGTACGGCCGTACCCCACGAGCAGGATGTGTTTCTGGTTCAGTCCCTTGCGGCGGAGCTTGCGCATGATGGTAGTAGTGGCGAAACGGAACAATACCTCCAGGAAAAAGTTCAGGGTGACAAATATAATGATGAACAATCTTGCATAATCCTTATTGCGGTAGAAAAAAAGGAAAACGACACAGTAGATGATACCGATTATATTTGCCTTGAACATATTGATTATTTCGGATTTGCGGCTTTTGACGCGCTTGGGATCATATAGATGAAAAAAGTAATAGGACACCAGGTAACAGGGGATCAGCATAAAGAGGATCTGACAATAATCTTTCAGGCTTCCGTATCTTCCGAGGGGTTCGGAAATGATCTCCAGCCGGATCAGGAAGCTGTTATCGGCAAACCGAAGATAATAGGAAGCGATAAAGGACAGGATGATGATCCCGGCATCCACTAGTATTCTAAAAAAATTCAGTAATTTCTGGTTATCTTTAATCAAAGGGCAACCGTCCTTTCTCCATAATATTGTATATTTTGATAGAAGTCTTTATAAGTATATACCATTTTATGGCATTTCACAATAAAATTTTTATTCACAAACTTAACACAATTAATGGGTATAATAATTTCAACTTAAGAAGAAAGGGTGTATCATATTATGGACGAAAATAATAATACAGATCAGGAGAATGGCTTTGTCCTGCAGGACACACCGACATCACAGCCGGAGCAGCAGTCCCCGGAACCGGATACAGGGTCCGCACCGCAGCCGGAAAGGCGGTTCGGGGATCAGCCGCAGCCGGAAAGACGGTTTGAGGACCAGCCGGAGCCGATGCCTTCTCAGGATAATACGTATCGTTTTCAGAATACAGAGGTGCATAGAACGCCAAAAGAGCCACGGGAAAGGAAAGGAGCCTCCTTTTCAAAGGTCATCATAGGTGCCGTGATTTTTGGTGTGGTAGCTGCCGCCTGCTTTTTCGGTGTAAATAAGCTTCTTGATTTTGTCACCGGCGGCGATTCCATCGCTGAGGTGGACACCTCACAGCCGCGGATCCCGGTAACGACTGTATCGGGAACGGCAGCAGCCCAGGTCGGGGTGTCAGAGATCGTGGACCAGGTGATGCCCTCCATCGTGGCGATCACGGAGCAGAGTACCCAGACCTCTTATTTTGGTCAGACCTACTCCTCAGAGGGTGCGGGATCCGGTTTCATCGTGAAGCAGGATAAGGATCAGCTTCTGATCGTGACAAATAACCATGTTGTGGATGGTGCGGATAAGATATCTGTCCAGTTCAATGATGGGGAGAGCGTAGAGGCTGAGGTAAAGGGAACCAGTGCCACCCACGATCTCGCTGTGCTTACCGTGGCACTCGGCAAGCTGAAGGACAGCACAAAGAAAAGTATCAAGGTGGCATCCCTGGGAAGCTCCAATGATGCAAAGGTAGGGCAGATGGTGATCGCCATCGGGAATGCCCTTGGCTATGGACAGTCTGTGACGGTTGGCTATCTGAGTGCGAAAAACCGGGAGGTTACATCCACTGACGGACGGGGAAGTAACACGACACAGATCGTGATGCAGACGGATGCTGCCATTAACCCGGGAAATAGTGGTGGTGCCCTGATCGATACCAATGGTAATGTGATCGGGATCAATTCCTCCAAGTCCTTCAGCTACGGCAACTCCTCGGTAGAGGGTATGGGATATGCCATTCCCATGAGTGACGCTGTTTCGGTTATCAATGACCTGATGGATCATCAGGTACTGAAGGATGAGGAAAAGGGTTATCTTGGCATTACCGGACGCACCATCGACGAGACGGTCAGCCAGAATTACGGTATTCCGGTAGGTGTTTATGTGGCTGCCGTATCGGATACAGGAGCTGCTTATAAAGCGGGGATCAAGCAGGGTGATGTGATAACCAAGATCGGTGACCGTGAGGTTAAGACCATTAATGAGGTACAGGAGATCGTCAATAATACAAAAGTAGGTACAGAGATCACAGTCCTGCTGAAAAGGAGTAATGACGGTGAATATAAGGAGAAGCAGGTCAAGGTGACATTAAAGAGCAAGGACACACTGAGCTCCCTGGATGATGACACTGGTTCAGATAACGGAACCCAGAGGAATAATCCTCAATCAGATGGAAATTATAATAATGGGGATGATTCCGAGGTACTTCCTTGGGGTGGAAGTATTTACTAAAATCAGTTTTTCGTGTATAATATATCCCATCGCAGTATTTACTGCGGTGGGATATTTTTGTTAAAGGGTCTGGAGCGGGCATAATGTATGGATAAAAATCGTAGAAAGGGAGTCAGGTATGAGCGAAGAAATCAATAGTACGGATAAGAAACAAACAAAGACTGACGGGAAAAAGGATGGATATGAAAGGATCTGTTATCTGTGCCGCCGCCCGGAGAGTGAGGTAGAGAAGATGATCACGATCCCGAACAATATCTCGATCTGTTCGGATTGTATGCAGAGGACATTTGATCAGATCGGTATGCAGGGAATCCCTGCCCTGCCCCAATTTCCGGGGATGGAGTATATGGGACTGGATCCGTCGGGTGAACTCCAGGAACGTCACAAGGTGAAGCTCAAGAAGAAGGCGAAAAAGGAAAAACCGGCATTGGATATCAATCATCTGCCGGCACCCCATGTCATCAAGGGAAATCTGGATGAGTATGTGGTAGGACAGGAACGGGCAAAGAAGGTCCTTTCTGTGGGAGTATATAATCACTATAAACGGGTCCTTGCCGAACAAAGGGAGGATGAGGTCGAGATCGAGAAGTCAAATATGCTGATGTTAGGACCGACCGGGAGCGGGAAAACCTTTATGGTGAAGACGATGGCGAAGCTTCTTCAGGTTCCGCTGGCGATCACGGATGCTACTGCTCTCACCGAGGCGGGATATATCGGTGACGATGTGGAAAGTGTGATCTCAAAGCTGCTCGCCAATGCGGAAAATGATGTGGAACTTGCCGAGAGGGGTATTGTATACATCGATGAGATTGATAAGATTGCCAAAAAGCAGAATACCAATACAAGGGATGTCAGCGGGGAATCCGTACAACAGGCACTGCTGAAGCTTCTCGAGGGAGCAGATATCGAGGTGCCGGTGGGGGCATCCAGCAAAAATGCCATGGTTCCCATGACTACCATTAATACAAGTCATATTTTGTTTATCTGCGGAGGCGCGTTTCCCGGACTGGAGGATATCATCAAAAAGCGTCTTACCAGCCGGGGGACGATGGGGTTTGGCTCTGTCCTGAAGGATAAATACGATGATGAAAACGATATATTTTCGCGTGTGGAAACAGAGGACATCCGGGAATACGGACTGATCCCCGAGTTTATCGGACGGCTTCCTATCGTGTTTTCCCTGGAGGCGATGGATGAGGATCTTCTGGCCAGGGTGCTGACAGAACCGAAAAATGCCATCGCCAGGCAGTATCGTAAGCTGCTGCAGATGGATGAGGTCGACCTTGAGTTCGAAGAGGAGGCACTTCATGCAGTGGCAAGGCGTGCGGTCGAAAAAAAGACCGGTGCCAGGGCATTGCGCTCCATCATCGAAAGCTTCATGATGGATATTATGTACGAGATCCCCAAGGATGAGATGATCGGTAAGGTTATTATCACGAAGGATTATATCGAAGGGAAAGGGGCACCTGTGATCATTATGAGAGGAAGTAATTAAAGTCCTGCCACCCGGAGCATATAGGCATCATGCCTTTCTTTCAGCTTCGGCAGGTAGCGTCGGCTGACAGAAAGGATCGTATCATGGCAGAGATATACGTGTTTTTCATCTGTCTTGGTATAATATTTCAGATTGATGACAGTTGAGCGGGAAACCGGACAGAATCCCAGTAAGTCCAGCTCCTCGATCCAGCTTTTCAGGGATTTCCGGGAAGAAGCGGTTGTGCCATCCATGGTGTAGAAAACGGTATATTTCTGCTCGGTGTGCAGATACAGTATATTCTGACAGAGGAGGGAGGTATCCTGGTTTATCCTTAAACGGTAAAAATCCTTTGTGAAGAAGGATGCCTTGTTCAGGGCGATCTGCACGGAATGCCCGGAGAGGGGTTTCGTGAGAAAGTAGATAACATTGCGTCCGAAAGCACCTTCCATCAGCTCGGAGTGGGAGGTGCAAAAAACGATCAGGGTGGCAGGGCTGGTATGTTCCAGCCTGTCCTTAATCTGTATCCCATTTATGTCTCCCATCTCAATATCCAGAAATAAAAGTGTCAGCGATGAAAGCTCCGGACTTCGGAGAAGCTCCTCTCCGGAGGTATAGGAGCAGGTTTCTTCATATCCCAGACTATGGCAGAGAGCTTCGACATGCTCTCTTTCTTTTTTGTCATCATCACAGATTCCGATCTTCATGTGGATCTCCTTATCAAAGAATAAAATAAGTATAACAGCTCTTTTCGGAAAAATCCAGCACAATGCGACGAGTGGCTGATATTTGCGACGAACGGTCAGATCCGGTGGAGAAAGACACAGGCAGTAAAGGTGCCATCCTGATATCGGAGATCAAGTTTGCCGCCATATCTGTCTACCACTTCCTGTACATTTTTCAGACCAAAGCCGTGCCGGGAGGTGTCCGGTTTGGTTGTGGACAGCTGGGAGAGAGTCTCTTCCGGATAGGGTTTGGATGTATTTTCGATGAGTATCGTGACATATTCCGCATCAGAGTGCAGTGAGAGATAGATTTGCTTTTCTGCTTCATCCGGCAGATGCCAGAGGGCTTCCACTGCATTTTTCAGCAGATTTGACAAAATGATACAGAGATCGGTGTCGCAGAGAAAGAAATCCACGGGGAATTTTCCGTTTGTCTGGAACCGGGCATCCTTCGGCATCTTTTCATAAAAGTAGCTGATGACAGCGTCTGCCACCGGCTGGTTTGTCATGACGTAATAAACCTGTTCCTTTATGTCTGTGAGAGTGTCCACATACTCCTTTAATCCATTCAGATCCTGTGCAGCGGAAAGTCCCTGCAGGGCAGTGATGTGGGCATTATAGTCGTGGCGGAAGGCACGCAGATCCCGGTTTTTTTCCTGAAGCTCCTTATAGTGTTCGGTCTCAAGCTGCAACAGGTTCCGGTTGACGGCATCCCTTTCCTTCAGGACAATATGGTAGTGCTGCAGACGAAAGTAGAGAATCAGAAGCCATATACTCATGAGGACCAGGGTCAGGATCGCCAGGATCAGAAGATACCGCCCCCTCTGGTTGATATTGATGACAAGCAGCAGGCTGGATACACTTGACAGAAAAAAGTCAACGATGATGACAAAGGAGATCAGACAGTATCCGCGCCAGCCAAGTCTGCGGAACAGTTTTTTGTCAGCGGGGATTTTTTTCGCCAGAATGAAAAAGGCAGCGTAGACCAGGGCATATGTCATGATGGCAGAAAGAATACCATAACAATCTTCCTTTACTTCTCCTGTTACAATGCAAAGGAGATAAAAAGTACAGTTTGAAATAATATTTAAAAGCAGTGTGTGTACAAAAGCCCAGCACAATTTAAAATACCATTTTTCCGTAAAAAGAAAGAAGAGTACAATGATACTCATGAAAGCAGGTGGAAAAGTGGTGGTATAAAAAAGAAAGGGTTCTGCGAGGATCAGTATAAGGGAAATGATCCGCCTCAGAAGGGACTGCGTCACAGGTATATGGAGAATCCCTTTGAAAAAATAATAATATGTGAAAAATTCCAGTACATCTTCAATAAGGAATATGATTAATCTTGTTGTTCCCATATGTGCTGCAATCCCTCCTTTCATCGTCAGTGTACGATGATTTTTTGCATATTTCCATTATATATAACCGGTTTATAAAAGTCAAATTGACCGTTCATCGCAAATATCGACCACTCGTCGCATTGTGCTTGAAATCGGTGATACAGGTGTGTTATGGTGGGATTAACAATATTGCAATGTTGAATACTGACGAGGAGGTGAAAATAGGTGTTTGGTGTGTTAGCAGGTGATTTTTTTATACACTGGTGGAAAAAATGGTTTGGTTGATATGAGTTTGATAGGGTGGGAGGTAGAGAGGAGGACTTTTGCAAGAAAATGTTATATGTATTTGAAAGGAGAAATAATGATGAAACGATTTACAATGGTTGTATTGACACTTGTGTTTGTTTTTGCTATGATGCCTGTGACGGCTCATGCGGCAAGTTATAACAGCATATCACGTAAGTTTGGAGGTTATGGAGTATCCGTTTCAAAAAAGGCGGATCAAAAATTATCTACAGATACAGTTAGTGAGCTGGTAAATAAGAAAAAGTATGCGGTAAAAACTTCTGATACATGTTCATTATCTAAGGATATTACATTTTCCGCATCCTGTAGTAGTTCAATCAGTGCTTCTATTGGGGCGACAGATGGAGTTGTGTCAGGCAGTCTTGGTAGTAAGATTCAGAGTTCGTACTCTTTTAAGAGCAATTACGTTAGAAAATATACTAAGACGATTAGCGCAACAGTTCCGGCAAAAACGACATATAAAGTAAAGGCAACCATTAAAGGCGACATCGTTGATGTGTACTATAAATATTTTGTAGTATGGATAACAACGAGTAAAGGGAATGGTAAAGTATCTGTTCCTAAATATTGTTCATGGACTTGTTGCTAATATTTTGATTCAATATTTTAAGGGCGAAGCTCAACGGTGGTTTAAACTTGCACCGTTGAGCTAAAGAGAAAATGAGGTGATTGGTAAAATGCAAAGAACTATTTTTATGAAAAAATTTGTTAGTGGTTGGGTCATATGCTTTGTGTTTTTATGTTTAATGGGTTGTAATGATGGACAGCAAAAAGAAAATGTCGAAGAGGCAGAAGGCATATCCCGATTTGTCCCTTATACACAGAGTATTACAACAGGACACAATGAATTTGATCTGTTATTTTATTGTGATGAAGAGGATAAATCTGTCTGGGTGAAAGATAAGATTGATGAAGTTTCGATTCAGATTGGAAAAAGCAATACGACGGTAATGTCCATGGAAAATGTAGAATTAGTTGATAGCGGAGACTATTACAAAGGGATCATGAAGATTACAGGGGAATTTGAGCAGGAATGTTCCGGTGATATGTATTTACTGGTTTCAATGAAAGAGAAAGGAAAACAGCAAAAATATGAGCTGGGGAAATGTGCGGTTGTTGATAATAGCAGGACAGATTATTCGGATATAACTCAGATGCAGTGTGGCGGTGTGGTAAAGATGGATGAGAAAGAAAACGTATATACATACGGGGTGATAACCCATGTTGAGACTGGACGTGATATATCCATCAAGAAAATAGATCTTGCGCTGGAACATATCGGATTAGCGACAGATCAATATGTTATATATTCTCATAAGGAGTATAAAGAAAAAATAGAAAATAGTCTGGATGAAACAACATTTGATAAGATATGCAAAGATGCGTATATAAAAAAAAGAGTGGATTTTCTGAACAATACGATAGATTTAGATCTGAAAAAGGGTGAATACTATATTTATTTTCCGTTGGTATTTACGGAGAATGACACGCCTGGATTAGTCCAGTCTGTTATAAGAATTCAATATACAAATGGCACGGATAAGGAGAAGGGTTTTGTTTCAAATTGTTTTCCTTATTTTTCAGAATTTTCTAAAAATGAGACGGTAGTGAAAAATATGTTTTTTGACAATGGGGAATGAGTATGAAAACAATAAAAAATACAATGTTTATAATAATTTTTTTGTCTCTGTTGACAGTGAGTATAATGGGTATAATTTTTTTGAATAGAGGTGATGAAAATACAGATGATTATTTGTTAAATGACATAAAGAGTGCAAAATATTCTTCATATTCAAAAATATATCTAGAGCATGAAAATTTACGCCAAATTCAGGATTTTGAGGGAAAGATACAAAGCCGTACATCCAAATATATTGAAAAAATAAAGATCAAGGGTGATCTGGTATCTGTAAAGAAAAAACAAGGTAGTGTATTCAAAGTATCTGATATTATTTTTCAAGATTCAAATACGGTATATAAAGCTAAATATAATGGAGTAGTTGACCGGATATATAAAAAGAGTGATGAAGTTATAATTACATTATCAAATTATGATAATAGATATATTAGTGCAGATATTCCTGTAAAATATGTACGGTATTTGAAGTTGGGAAAATCAATAGAATTTTCGTATGGCGGCGAAATAAAAAAAGGAAGACTTTCTTATATAGCTACAACTGCGGAAAATAATACGGTTCCCATTGAGGTTGAATTTAAAGATAAAAATTGTCAGATGCTTACAAATGCGAATGTTATACTTAAGGTAATCAAAAAGGAAGCTAAATCAGTGATTGCAGTGCCAGAAAATGCGTTAATTTGTAGTAATGATGAATACTATGTCAGAATTCAGGATGAAGGGAGTGATGAGGGGAAATTAGTACCAGTAACAATTGGGATGAAATCGGATGAGGGGGAGGTTGAAATAAAAGAAGGGCTTGACACGGATGATATTGTTCTTTTTGATACATCTGTGGGAACAACGGAGCCTGAAAATAAAAAATAGCAGAAAGGTTAGTAGATATGAATGACTTTTTTATAGAATTGCGAAATATAAAAAAGAGTTATCAAAATAAAAGAGTGTTGGATGGTATTTCGCTAAATATACATAATGGAGAATTTATTTCAATAATGGGACCATCTGGTTGTGGTAAAAGTACATTATTAAATATAATTGGTCTATTAGATAGTTTTGAAGGTGAATATCTAATTAATAACCGTACATTCAAACCGGGTTGGTATCCTGAGATTCGGAATCAGTACATTGGTTTTGTGTTTCAATTGTACTATTTATTATCCAATATTACAGTGAAAGATAATATTCTTTTGCCACTTATGTATGCAAACAAAAGTAAAATCAAGGAATCATCAAAAGTATTTGGCGAAATTGTAGAAAGTCTTGGACTTTGTGAAATTTTAGGAGCAAAGGTTGACATTTTATCGGGGGGAGAAAAGCAAAGAGTAGCGATTGCAAGAGCTATGATTTTGAATCCTTACATTCTTATTGCTGATGAACCAACAGGAGCTTTGGATAATAAGAATGCGGAGGATGTAATTGAGATTTTTAAAAAATTTGTGAAGAAAGGACATAGCGTGGTAATGGTGACGCATAGTAAAGAGATTGCATATTGTGCGAATCGTCAATATGAATTACGTGAGGGGAAGTTAAATGAAATATAATAAAAAGCTGCTGTTTTATAAGGGGTGTTTTATTCAAATCCGATCAAGTAAAAGTAGATTATTTTTAACAGTTACAGGGGTGGTTTTAGCATCGATATTGTTTTTGGCATCATCTATTGCTATTGAAACTTATATAAGTGATTTATATACTGATGCAAAGGCCTGTTCAAGTGAGGGGGTTTTGTTGACTGGTTCAATTCAGGATGAGTTCTTAACGGATTTGGAATTAAAATTTCCACAAATGATTAAATCTGAGTTTATGACACCAATCACTTCGTTTTCTTATTTATTTACCAAATCGAATTTTGAATTTGCGGTAATCCCAATTGTGATAGGAACTTCAAGTAATTTTATGGATATTCCCGTATATTCTACCCAGGGGATATCCAATATATATAAATCCAAAATAGTTGACGGACATGATATAAGTAATGAGGATGTTGCCCAAAAGAAAAGGGTGGTAGTGATAAGCCAGCTTGCAGCGCAAATATTTTATCCGGAAGAATCAGCGGTTGGGAATACGATAGACCTTTCCATGACAGGGCAGGAGTCGTCTAAAGAAACTTTTAAAATAATTGGTATCTACGAAAATGCATATGATGAAAAAGCGGTACTTGAACAATTAAAAGTTACAGAAAAAAAAGAAAATGCAGGCAGTAATCTTCTGTTAAATTTCTATATTCCTGAATCAGTTTATGCTGACTATTTTGAATATGTTGGAAGGGATAGGGCAGCAGTGGTTCTAAATAGTGGCAGGAGCATTGAAAATAAAGAGGCGGTAAGAAATTATTATAGTGTTCTTGATACAATAGAGGTAAATTATCAGGAAAAAAAGATTAAGGAAGTGAATGAGATTAATAAAGATATGATTGTTATTATGAATCTTGTAATGTTGGTGATGATGTCAATTGCTGGTCTGAATTTGTTTAACAGTATGATGTTCTCGGTAAGAGAAAGGGTTAGTGAGATAGGGATCAGGAAAGCATTAGGAGCAAATAATATTGACATTTTGAAACAGTTTGTATTTGAAGGAGTGTTAATTTCTATATTAGGTGCGATAATCGCCATAGTTATTACAATTATTTTAGCACTGTGTTGTCAGATTGTTTTAGATAAGTATACAACATTGAATATTAAAATTATATGTAATGCAAAAATGATTCTTAAAATGATTTGTTATATGATGACAATGGGGCTTATTTTTAGTCTGGTGCCTGCCTTAATAGCAGCAAAAACGAAAGTGATTCAAGCAATTAAATTTGATTGAAATTTCAGATATCCTGGCAGATATATAGTCATTGTTCTAAATCGGATGTGATTAAAAAGAAGGAGGGGAAAAATAATGGGAAGGATTGTTAAAACATTAGTTTTTGCTTTAGTACTGGGAGTCTTTGCTTTCCTGCCTTCGCAATCACAGGCAAAAACGAAGATTACTACACCAACCGGGGTTCGTGTTCGCAGTAATAAATCAAAAAGACTGAAAGTGAAATGGAATAAAGTAAAGAAAGCAGACGGGTATCAAATCTATGAATATAAAAAGAGTAAAAAGACGTTTAAAAGGGTGGCGGATGTAGGAAGTAAGATCAAATCATGGAAAAGCAGGAATACCAAAAAAGAACATATCTATAAAGTACGTGCCTATAGAAAGATAAGAAAAAAGAGGGTGTACAGTAAATTCAGTTATCCGGTCAGAGCCATACCTTATAAGAAAAATGCAAAACGGGTAAATGCAGGAAGGTTATGGTTTCAAGAGGATCTGCTGGATATGTCAGTTCATCAATGCCTGACACCAACGTTGAAAGTAAAAGCATCCCGCTATGCGAAAAATAACAAGGCACAGGTTTATGACAGTACAATACGCTGGTCTTCCAGTGACGAAACGATCGCAAAAGTGGATGAAAATGGTGCAATAACAACACAGGGGAAAGAAGGCAGCTGCAAAATCTATGCAAGAGCCCATAATGGAAATGTTACCTGGATAAAAGTGTATGCGGAAGATTATGCCAGGAATGTAAAGTTTGAAAATGTACAGGGAATGCTTGATGATATGCAGGATCTAATCAACAACTATCAGACAGAGATAGAAGGGATAGCTGCTTATTTTGAAAAGAACCAGGCAAATCATCCGAAGGAAGATCAACAGATGACATTTACATTAAATGAAGAGCGGACAAAAGTAATAGGACAAGTTACCAGTGGTAGTAAAATCAAATACGGTGATATCGAAAATACTATGTTAAGGGTATTGCAGTCTTTCCCGGGAAATATGCAAATAATTGTTATTGATGGAGTAATTCGTTTTCGCTTATGGTCTGGTTCACGATATGTTGAATTAAATTATATATTTCATCAATTAGTTCATTATGAAGAAAATATTTATCATTTTACAACAGCAGACCGTTGGATTTATCATTATACCGGACCTATAGGAGATTAAATAAAAAGCAATAACAATTAAAACGGCGAAAGGGATTGATTTTCGTATGCTCCATGTAAGGTGAGGCAGCGATTCGGCATAATGTTGTAAATAGCAGCAGGGAGGCAGATGAAGATGAAAGCAAAATGTAAAATATTTCTTTATGGGCTAATGATTTGTCTGTTTTTGTGTCCTCTGACGGGTTGTAATGGTGGTGGTGAACGGCAGGAGGAAAAGCCGGGAGGGACAGGGGGAGTATCCCGGTTTGTCCCTTATACGCAGAGTATTACGACAGGACACAATGAATTTGAGCAGGAATGTTCCGGTGATATGTATTTACTGGTTTCAATGAAAGAGAAAGGAAAACAGCAAAAATATGAGCTAGGGAAATGTGCGGTTGTAGATAATAGTAGGACAGATTATTCGGATATAACTCAGATGTAGTGTGGCGGTGTGGTAAAGATGGATGAGAAAGAAAACGTATATACATATGGGGTGATAGCCCATGTTGAGACCAGACGTGATATATCTGTCAAAAAAATAGATCTCGCATTGGATCATGTTGGGGTAGCGACAGATCAATATGTTATATATTCTCATAAGGAGTATAAGGAAAAAATAGAAAGTAGTCTGGATGAAACAACATTTGATGAGATATGCAGGGATGCGTATACAAAAAAGAGAGTGGATTTCCTGGAAAACACGATAGATCTAAACCTGAAAAAGGGTGAATATTATATTTATTTTCCGCTGGTATTTACGGAGAATGAAATGCCTGCCCTGATTCAGTCTGTGATAAAGCTTGAATATACAGATGGAAGGAACCAAAAGGGGAATATAAGCTTTGTGTCAGAGTGTTTTCCTTATTTTTCAGAGTTTACAAAAAGTGATAAGACGGTCAGGGCTATGCTGGCTGCCTGATCTGCGTTGTATATTTTTAATCGCCAGTCACAACAGGGATGATATCGAAGTGCTTAGTGATGCGGTATATGAGATGGAAAACGGGGAGATACGGTGCATCCTCCCGTCATAAGATCATACCCTTCTGCGTAGATTAGTAGAAAACGCAGGGGGTATTTTTTTATGAATTGTCAGGATGTGATCTATTCGGAGACTGCTCTGGATTATATTATAGGAAATTACGGGGGAGAAAATTATATACAGGAGTTTTATAACCCGGACTGTTTTATACGTCTGGATTCACTTCAGGCAGTGATCTATCAGGAGCTGCCATCCGTGGGAAGTGAGATGATAGAAAAATACGGGTACTCTGCCATCCCGAATGTATACGGACTGATGAGCGAGGAGGCACTGGAGGCAAGCGGTGTGCTGAGGATCCGCAGACAGCCCTATGTAGATCTGTATGGGAGTGGTGTTCTGGTCGGTCTGGTTGATACGGGTATCGACTACACACATGAAGCATTCCGAAATGCGGATGACACAAGCAGGATTCTGTCAATATGGGATCAGACAGTACAGGAGGGAGAGGGGACAGAACGGTTTCCGTATGGAAGGGAATACGGAAGGGAGATACTGAACGAGGCATTGCAGAGTGAGGACCCTTATACGGTCGTACCGGAACGGGATGAGTCAGGACATGGCACCTTTCTGGCAGGAGTGGCAGCGGGGAATGAGAACCGGAGCCAGGCGTTTTCGGGAGTGGCACCACTGTCAGAGCTTGTGGTGGTGAAATGTAAGCAGGCGAAGCAGGCATACCGGGATTACTATGGCATACCGGACGATGTGCCGGCATATCAGGAGAACGATATCATGGCAGGGATTATTTATCTGCTGAGGGTGGCAGATGCGGTGGACAGACCTGTCGTCATCTGTATCGGTATGGGTACCAGTATGGGTAATCACAGTGGAGGCAGCAGTCTGTCTGTCCTGATGGACCGCTATATGACCTATCAGGGAATATCGATTTTTACCAGTGCGGGAAATGAGGGAAATGCCAGGCATCATCACCGGATCGGGCAAAGGGATGAGACAATCAATATCAATGTAGAGCAGAGCATGAGGGGATTTATGACGCAGCTGTGGTGGATCACTCCGGGAGGTCTTACACTGGATGTGATCGCGCCCGGAGGAGAGGAGCTGGGTAATATCAGGGCAGTATCCGGGGTAAGGCAGCAGCATCGTTTTTCACAGGAAAATACAACGGTCGAAATATATTTTGGTGTATCGCAGGGTCAGACAAGAGAGCAGGTAGTGGTTTTCCGGTTTATCCAGCCGAAAAGTGGTATATGGAAGATACAGACTCATTTTGAGACAGATAATCCGGGATTCCATATGTGGCTTCCGATCCGGCAGTTTCTGGAGCACGAGGTAGTCTTTCTCGAGCCGAGCCCGGATTATACGATCTGCAATCCGGGGACCGGGGCAAATATGATGACAATATCTGCCTATGATTCGGCGAATGGTTCCCTGTATCTGCAGGCAGGGAGAGGTTTTACGACACTGGGAGATGTCAAGCCGGATGTGGTGGCACCCGGGGTGGAGTTAAGCGGACCCTATCCGAGGGGGCGGTATGGCACGATGACAGGAACCAGTGCGGCGGCGGCACTGGCGACCGGGATCGGAGCATTATTTATGGAATATGGCGGAAGAAATGGGATCACAGGCATCACGATGCGGGAGATGTTCATACAGGGAGCAGTTCCCCGTGGTGTTCCCACTCCGAATACAGAATGGGGCTTCGGTATCGTGGATGCCTATGCGAGTATCACGGACTATTGACAGGAGGAAAGGAATGGGGTAAATTTAAGGAAGTTAAAAGAAACAGAGGATACCGCTGCTGAGTGAAGGAGAGAAGCATATGAATAAATGGGAAGATAACATCCGGAGGGTAGAGCCGTATGTACCGGGAGAGCAGCCGCAGGAAAAGGATATCATCAAGCTGAATACCAATGAAAATCCATATCCGCCCCCGCCCGGGGTGTATGAGGCACATGAGGGCTTTGATGTGGGAGATCTTGCCCTGTATCCGGATCCGGAGGCATCGGAGCTTGTCCGTGCCCTGGAGGGGTATTATGGCCTGACGGAGGGGCAGGTATTCGTGGGAGTGGGGTCGGATGATGTGCTGTCCCTTTCCTTCCTGACATTTTTTAATTCGGGGAAGCCGGTCCTGTTTCCCGATATCACTTATTCCTTTTATCCGGTATGGGCACAGGTATACCGGATTCCTTACGAATGCCCGCCGCTGGATGCAGATTTCCATATCTGCCCGGAGGATTACCGGAAAGAAAATGGCGGTGTTGTCCTTGCCAATCCCAATGCACCGACTTCCATCAGTATGCCGTTGGATCAGGTAGAGGAGATCATAAGGGCAAATCAGGATGTAGTGGTGATCGTTGATGAGGCATATGTGGATTTCGGTGGAGAGACGGTACTGCCCCTGCTGGATCAGTATGAGAATCTCCTCGTGGTACGGACTTATTCCAAATCCCGTTCTCTTGCCGGCATGAGGATCGGCTTCGCCATGGGAAGCAGGAGACTGGTCGGGGCATTGAAAAGCGTGAAGGAATCCATCAATTCCTATACGATGACGAAGGAATCCATCCGTCTGGGTGTGGCATCACTGGAGGACGAGGAGTATTTCCGCTCCTGCCTGGACAGGATTATAGCCACGAGAAACCGGGCAAAGGAGGAGCTGGAGAAAAGAGGATTTGTCTGTCTGGATTCACGGACCAATTTTCTCTTTGTCAGGCACCGGGAGAAATCAGGGAAATATTTATTTGATGAGCTTCGCAAAAAGAAAATCTTTGTCCGTCATTTTGGGGGAGAGCGGATCCGGGAATATCTGCGGATCTCCATCGGGACAGAGGAGCAGATGGACAGGCTCCTGGAGGCACTGGATGAGATATGAAGACGATTATGATCATAGATGATGATGCCGCTATCGGCAATATGCTGGAGGAGGTACTGGTACGGGAGGGATATCAGGTATGTCGTGCCTATTCCGGGACAGAGGCACTGCTGCTCCTGCGGGACCGCAGACCGGATCTGGTGCTGCTGGATCTGATGCTGCCGGGATTAAAGGGGGAGGAGATTCTTCCTGCACTCAGGGGGATACCGGTGATCGTAGTCAGTGCCAGGGCAGATACACAGGATAAAGTCGGGCTTCTTCTCGGCGGGGCGGCGGATTATGTGACGAAACCATTTGATACCAGGGAGCTGCTGGCAAGGATCACCGTACAGCTCAGAAAAGCATCGGCAGATGAATTATCTGACAGACTGTTTTTTGATGATATTGAGATGGACATGGTATCTCATGCTGTCCGGGTCAGTGGGCAGGAGGTGCATCTTACCAGGACGGAATATGCCATTCTCAGACTGCTGCTGCGCAATCCGGCGCAGGTGATTCCCAAATCCCTTATACTGGACCGGATCAGTGAGGATACGCCGGATTGTATGGAGAGCTCCCTGAAGGTTCATATCAGCAATCTCAGGAGAAAGCTCCGCCATGCCGGACAAAAGGAGTATATTGAATCCGTCTGGGGGATCGGATTTAAGATGAGGAATCTTTCTTAACGCTTTCTTAACATTTCTCTTAACAGTTTTCTTAACGATGCTCCGTTACAATAAGAACATCAGGTAATAAGGAGGCTATGAGTATGGAATATGTTTTGACAACGGATGCCCTCAGCAAGCAGTACAGACGTTTCCGGGCACTGGACGGGCTCACCATGCATATCCCCAGGGGGGCGATCTATGGGTTTGTCGGCAGGAACGGGGCGGGAAAGACAACGCTGATCCGGCTGATCTGCGGACTACAGGCTCCCACATCGGGCAGCTATGCCTTGTATGGCAGGGCACATTCAGAAAAAGAGATCCGCCAGTCCCGCCGCCGGATGGGGGCTGTGGTGGAGACACCGTCGCTCTATCAAAATATGACAGCCGAGGAAAATCTAAAGGCACAGTACCGTGTATTGGGGCTGCCCTCCTTTCATGGGATTACAGGGCTGTTGGAGATGGTAGGGCTGCAGGACACAGGAAAAAAGAAGGTGAAAAATTTTTCCCTTGGTATGCGTCAGCGGCTTGGTATCGCGATCGCACTTGCCGGGGATCCGGATTTTCTTGTATTGGATGAGCCGGTGAATGGTCTGGATCCACAGGGGATCATCGGGGTGCGGGAGCTGATCCTGAAGCTGAACCGGGAACAGCAGATCACGATACTGATCTCCAGCCATATTCTGGATGAGCTGTCCCGTCTTGCCACACATTATGGTTTTATCGACAGGGGGCGTATGGTGAAAGAGATCAGTGCAGGGGAGCTGGATGCAGAGTGTCGGAAATGTACCCGCCTGGAGGTCTCGGATATGAATGCCCTGATCCGGACTGCAGACCGGGAGGGCTGGGAATACAGTATAGCTGCAGAGCGGCAGGTGGATGTGTTTGCCAGGGTGAATATTACACAAATGGCACTTGCCCTGGCAGAGGAGGGCTGTGAAATCCTGTCACTCCAGGAGAGAGATGAGAGTCTGGAGAGCTATTTTGTGAATCTGATCGGGGGTGGCGGGGATGAGTAGATTATTATATGCCGGGTTTTCACGGCTGTGGCGGAGCAGGCTGTTCTGGGGCGAGATGATCGTGATGTTTGGCATGGGTGTGTTTTTTGTCTTTGCCGGATGGCATATGGTAGTGTATGCCCAGATGCAGACGAATCTGGATTATACACTACAGGGTTATCCGATGATCATCGGTTTTTTGTGTGCACTTTTCTGTAGTGTTTTCGGCGGGACGGAGTACAGTGACGGGACGATCCGCAACAAGCTGGCTGCCGGACATACGAGATGGGCAGTCTATCTGTCCAGCCTGTTGGTCCATGGGGCAGAGGTGATCCTGTGTTTCCTGTCTTTTCTGCTTGCGGATTTGGTCTTTGGTTTTCCCCTTCTTGGTGGTTTTCTGACAGATACCGGATCTGTCGTCATTATGCTGGCGGGGAGCGTGGCGACCATGCTTGCCTTTACTGCCATATTTACACTGATCAGTATGCTCTGCCAGAGCAGGACCGGCGGGGTCTGTATCTGTCTGATCCTTTTTTGCGTCATGTTCTTTCTGACGATGGAGATTGCACAACGCTTAGAAGAGCCGGAGATGTTCGAGGGAGAGATTATTATGACAGAGTCGGGAGAGCTGGAAAAGGAGGAGCCGGAGCCGAATCCGTATTATCTCAGGGGGACGAAACGTAAGGTATATGAGTTCCTTGCAGATTTCCTTCCCTGCAGCCAGATGTACCAGTATACGATGATCAAGGTACCGCATGCCGGACGGCTGGTATCGTATTCCTTTGGCATCATCCTTGTGGTGACAGCGGCAGGGATCTTTATTTTTCAAAAAAAGGATGTGAAATAGTTGTGGATTTGGAATAGTATCCTTGTGGTCACGGTACTCTGTCTGGGCGTGAAGATCCATCTCATGCGCAGGTCTGCCAGGGAGATAGGGGAGAAATTCCGGGACAGGGTAGAGAACGGGACCAATGTACTGATTGACATTGCCAGCCGGGACCGCTGTATGCGCCGGCTGGCAGAGGGAATCAATGAGGAACTCCGTGTCTTCCGGGCAGAGAGGCATCGTTTTCAGCGGGGTGACAGGGAACTGAAGGAAGCCGTCACAAACATTTCCCATGATCTTCGCACTCCCCTGACAGCGATCTGCGGATATCTGGATCTGCTGGATGCGGTGGATACCCCGGAGGAGGTATCCCGGTATCTGGCAGTGATCCGGGAACGCAGTGAGGTGCTAAGGCAGCTGATGGAAGAGCTTTTCCGCTATGCAGTCGTCACGGCACCTGCATATGAGATGCAGTACGGGGAAGTGGTATTGAATCATGTGCTGGAGGAATGTCTTTCTGATTTTTATGCCCTGCTCCGATCCCGCGGTATCGTACCGGAGATCCGGATGCCGGAGGGGAATGTGACGTGCAGACTGGATAAAAAGGCGGTGTCCCGCATTTTTGAAAATATTATCAGCAATGCGGTCAAATACAGTGACGGGGATCTGACGGTCACGCTGACCGGGGAGGGCAGGATCATATTTGGAAACCATGCTGCCGGACTGGACGAGGTACAGGTAGGCAGGCTTTTTGACCGTTTTTATACTGTGGAGGATGCCTCCCATGCAACCGGACTGGGGCTGTCTATCGCAAGGACGCTGACAGAGCAGATGGGAGGAGAGATCGAAGCGGAGTACCGTGACGGGGAGATCCGCATCCGGATATGGTTTGGGGAGTTGACAAAGGCGGGAAAATAGGGTAGTCTGAGAGAAAGATAAGATTTTGGTGAGAGGGGGAGGGGACGATGAAAAAAGGGATGAGACATAGTGCGGCACTGATCCTGGTGCTGGCACTTACCATGGGAGGAGCTGTGTGCCCGGGGAAGAGGGCAGATGCCACGGTGGTGTGGACGGAGCAGATCATTGACCCCCACGGAGGTAAGGCTGTACAGGGGCAGGAGAACTGGGTGGAGTGCAGGCTGGGCGCATCCCGTCATGATGTGAATTTCCATTTCACGACATTTGTCCGGGTGGGACTGACGTATGAGATCCGGGATACGGTGACAAAAGGCATCGTAAAAAAGGAGACGGTTCCGGCTGACTCGGAGAAATGGCAGGAGTATGAGGTTGAGGACCGTGAGGAGAAAGCGTATGTATATGAAATGAGTCTGGGTAAAGAGGATATACCGGAGCAGGGATCAGGTAAATGCCGCATTACCTTTTTCTTTGATGGGGATACGGATTATACGCTGTCAGCGACCCAGATATGTGACAGTGGGTATCCCCCGCTGCCGAAGCCACGGCTGAATAAAAGCAGACTGACCCTGACAAAGGGCTTTCAGGAGAAGCTTAAGGTGGTACAAAAGCATGGGGATACCATAAAATGGTCATCCTCTGCCCCTTCGGTTGCCTCTGTGAATCAGAAGGGTGTGGTAAAGGCAAAAAAAACGGGAACGGCAGTGATCACGATAGAGCAGTATAACGGGGAAACAGATTCCTGTACTGTAAAAGTCAGAGAGAATGTTTATAAGACGAAAACACCGACCGTGCGCTCGATCGAAAAGGGAACCAGTCTGATGCAGGTATGCCATGTGTGGGCGGTGAAGAAGGGGGCATTGAAGGTACAGGTGGTTTTTGTCAATCGTACGGATCATACGGCAGTCAGATTCGGAAAATTGCGTATACAGATGAGAAATAAGAAGGGAAAGACGGTTTTTGTGTATCAGAAAAAGGACCTGAAGCTGAAAGTGAAGCCCAGAAGGAAAAAATGGTTTACCTTTGTGATTCCGAAATCGAAATTGAAGCTGAAGAAGACGCAGGATTTAAGACAATCCTCTGTAAAGCTTACCCGGAAGGTGACATTTTCGTTAAAGAAATGATTTCCTAGAAATTTGTTGACAACAGCAGGATTCTATAATATAATAATCTCTGCGTCACGGCAAAAGGCGCGGTATGGTATCATAAATGCCGGAGGCGGGGTGTGGCTCAGCTTGGCTAGAGCGCTTGATTTGGGATCAAGAGGTCGCAGGTTCAAATCCTGTCACCCCGAGTCTGTCTGACCTCTATTGCGTGATCATGATATGTGCGGGTGTAGTTCAATGGTAGAACACTAGCCTTCCAAGCTAGATACGTGGGTTCGATTCCCATCACCCGCTTTTACAGAGAACATTTCCAGCCGGTATGTTTGTGTCAGTAGCTCAGCCGGATAGAGCAACGGCCTTCTAAGCCGTGGGTCGGGGGTTCGAATCCCTCCTGACACGTTGGAGGAAATATAACCATACATTTCCTTTATGGTGGGTATAGCGCAGTTGGTTAGCGCGTCAGATTGTGGCTCTGAAGGCCGTGGGTTCGAATCCCATTACCCACCTTCATCTGTATAGAAAGGTCTGTCGGTATCTGACAGACTTTTCATATATCGGTTGATGGGCTATCGCCAAGTGGTAAGGCACAGGACTTTGACTCCTGCATTCGTGGGTTCGAATCCCGCTAGCCCAGTGTTTGATCTGCAAAATAAAACGTATGGGAAAAATTTAATTTTTTTGTTCTTGAAGGTCCGCATTGTTCAGCCGGACCTTTTTATTATATGGGAGAGCCTGATTTTTGCGGAGCAGGAACGGCTTTGCCGTTCTTAGAGCGTTGCGGTTCTCAGTCAACGCTTTTTTATTAAAGTCGGACTTTGTTTTTATGGCAGAGTGTGTTATAATTACATATATAAAGCACGAAGGAGAGATATATATGCAGGAATTACATAATGTGATGGAAGATTGTGTGGAGGAAAAGTTAAATGCCCTGCTTCCGATGATGGGGCAATACTGTTCGTGCGAGCAGTGCAGGATCGATATGGAGGCGTATGCACTGAACCGGCTGCCGGCGAAATATGTCCACTCAGAACGGGGGGTAGTGTATCAGAAATTTGATTCCGTATCCATACAGGCAGATGCACAGATCACGACAGCTGTCACGAAGGCGATAGAGACAATCGGAAAAAATCCGGATCATCCTGTTTCGGAAGCAGGAAAATGATACAGCAGAATGCAGCTATGACATACAGGGGATTTTGCGTCCGGAATTTGATTTTCGTGACGCTTCTCATATTGCGCAAAAAAGAGAATTGTGCTATCCTATGATTAGGAATCGTGAAGGAAAATTTTAAAAGATATGGAGGATACAAATATGTTAGTTTCAGCAGAGGAAATGCTCACAAAAGCGAAAGCAGGCAAATATGCCGTAGGTCAGTTCAACATCAATAACCTGGAGTGGACGAAAGCGATCCTGCTCACCGCACAGGAATTGAATTCCCCGGTGATCCTCGGTGTATCGGAGGGTGCCGGAAAGTATATGTGTGGTTATCGTACTGTGGTAGGTATGGTGAACGGCATGCTCGAGGAGCTGAAGATCACGGTACCGGTTGCCCTTCATCTGGATCACGGCAGCTATGAGGGGGCGAAGGAGTGTATCGCAGCAGGATTTTCATCAATTATGTTTGACGGCTCCCATTATCCGATTGAAGAGAATGTCGAGAAGACGAAGGAGCTGGTTGCGATCTGCAAGGAAAAGGGAATGTCTATCGAGGCCGAGGTAGGTTCCATCGGCGGTGAAGAGGATGGTGTTGTCGGCGCCGGTGAATGTGCGGATCCGGATGAGTGTAAGATGATCGCAGATCTGGGTGTCACGATGCTGGCAGCAGGCATTGGGAATATTCATGGTAAATATCCGGATAACTGGGCAGGGCTCAGCTTTGAGACACTGGATGCAGTACAGCAGAAGACAGGGGCGATGCCACTTGTACTTCATGGTGGTACAGGGATCCCGGCAGACATGATCCAGAAAGCGATCTCCCTCGGTGTCTCCAAGATCAATGTAAATACAGAGTGCCAGCTGTCATTCCAGGAGGCGACCCGCAAATACATCGAGGCAGGAAAGGATCTTGAGGGCAAAGGATTTGATCCGCGTAAGCTGCTGGCTCCTGGTACAGAGGCGATCAAGGCAACGGTGAAGGAAAAAATGGAATTATTTGGTTCTGTTGGAAAAGCTTGACAGATTTTCTTTGTATATATTTCAGCCAGAGAGAGATACTATCTTCTGTAACGAGTAAAAGTGTTTCGGCACTTTGCAGATAGGAGGCAGTAACATGGCTAGAAATTTTATGGATGAGTACAATGAGACAAATTCCAGCAATGCAGGCAAAAACAGCAGCAACGCAAGCAAGAACAGCAGCAATGCAAGCAAGAACAGCAGTAACACAAGCAGCAATGCAAGTAAAAACAGCAGCAACACAAGCAAGAACAGCAGCAAGAATGCAGGCAGAAACAGCAGCAAAAATTCTTCAAACTGTGATTGAAGCTGAAATGTGTGGTTTTGTCAGAGACCGATCCTGTCCGGATTGGTCTCTTTCATATCGCCCGGTATTTATGCTTTATGGTTCTATTTTGAGGGATTGGGGAATAGAGTGTAAGAAAAAGGGTTTGCGTATGAGGCCACAACTCGTTTCCTGGGAACAGGTTTTCAAATATATTTATAAAAGTGATACCTTATTTGTCGATCTTCGCGATAAAAAGGAATATGATATGGGACATGTCACAGGAGCGTGGAATATCCCATATGAGAAGCTGGAGGAGCATTGGGAGGATTTTGGAGGGTATGAGAGAGTGATCTTTTATTGTGACCGGGGTAATCACAGTCTTTCGGCTGCACGGATCCTGGCCCGCCGGGGACAGCAGAGCCTTAGTGTGGCAGGAGGCTATGATGCCCCGGAGCGACAGGAGGTGATGCGCAAAAGATATTGACGATAGTGATCCTGTTGCCTTATAATAGGATACATAATGAAAAAATCCGGTACACTGCCGGAGGACAGGACAGGTACGATGGAACGATATGAATTGATTGCACCATGCCATTTTGGCATGGAGGCAGTATTAAAAAGAGAGATTGCGGATCTTGGATATGAAATTACAGAGGTAGATAATGGTAAGGTGACATTTGCCGGGGATGAGACGGCGTTCGCGCGGGGCAACATTTTTCTGCGAACGACAGAGAGGATTCTTTTGAAGGTGGCATCCTTTCGGGCTGAGACCTTTGATGAGCTGTTTGAACAGGTGAAAGGAATTCCCTGGGAGGATTACATCCCGGAGGATGGGAGATTCTGGGTTGCAAAGGCAAACTCTGTCAGCAGCAGGCTGTTTAGTCCCTCGGATATTCAGAAAATTGTCAAGAAGGCGATGGTAGAGCGTCTGAAACAGACTTATCATGTCAGCTGGTTTGAGGAGAGTGGGAATCCTTATCCGCTGCGTATCAGTATCGTTAAGGATATTGTGACGATCGGGATCGATACCACGGGGGAATCCTTACATAAGAGAGGCTACCGGAAGCTTACGGCACCGGCACCCGTGACAGAAACGCTGGCAGCAGCCATAATCATGCTTTCACCATGGAGGGCAGAGCGGACGCTCGTAGATCCGTTTTGCGGAAGTGGTACGATCCCGATTGAGGCGGCTATGATCGCGATGGATCTGGCACCAGGGATGAAACGTGAATTTACAGCCGGACAGTGGGAAAATCTGATATCTGGACAGGCATGGCGGGAGGCGCGCCAGGAAGCAGAGGACAGGGTCTGCCGGGACAGGGAGCTGACTATCCAGGGCTACGATATCAGTGATGAGATGCTGAGGATGGCACGGGTCAACGCCGCACTGGCGGGTGTGGAAAAACAGATTCATTTCCAGCAGCGGGATATAAAGGATTTTAGCAGTCCGAAAAAATACGGTTTTGTCATCAGTAATCCGCCCTATGGGGAAAGACTCTCTGAAAAGGAAGAGATGTATGGACTGTACCGGACGCTGGGCAGTGTGATGGATGCCAATGCCACCTGGTCATTTTTTCTTTTGAGCGGCTATGAGGAGGCGCAGAAGGCGATCGCTGCAGGAGGGGCGCGGAAAAAGGCGACGAAGAACAGGAAGATTTACAACGGTATGATGAAAACCTATCTATACCAGTATATGGGAGAGAAACCGGTGAGGAAGGAGCGAAGGAACGATGAGTAAGGTACGGCTGGTATTTGCCACGGGCAATCAGGGCAAGGTAAATGAATTCCGGCAGATGCTGGGAGAGGCATATGAGATCCTGTCCATGAAGGATCTGGACGTGGATGTGGAGATTGTAGAGGATGGCAGGACCTTTGAGGAAAATGCCATCATCAAGGCAAGGACGGTGATGGAAGCCACCGGGGAGATGGTACTGGCGGATGATTCGGGCTTTGAAGTGGATTGCCTGAACCGGGAGCCTGGGATTTATTCGGCACGCTATATGGGCGAGGATACACCATATTCCGTGAAAAATGCAGAGCTTCTCAGACGGTGTGAGGGAGTCCCGGATGAGAGGCGGGGAGCCAGGTTTGTCTGTGTGATCGCCTGTGCTTATCCGGATGGAACCGTTGATACTGCCACCGGGGTGATCGAGGGCAGGATTGCATATGAACCGAGAGGGGAAAACGGATTTGGCTATGATCCGATTTTCTATCTGCCCGAGCGCGGATGCACCACCGGTGAGCTGTTGCCGGAGGAAAAGAATGCGATCAGCCATCGGGGAATTGCTGTGCGGAAAATGGTAGAGATACTGAGGAAAAGAGGAAATGTATGAGAAAGGCATTGGTTTTTAGTGACTCACATGGAAGGCTGGACAACCTGCTTGATGTTTTGAAGGATCATCCGGACGCAGAGGCAGTGTTCCATATCGGAGATATCGAGGGCGGGGCAGACCATCTCCGCCGTGCAACACCATATCCGGTTTATATTGTTCGGGGAAATTGTGATTACAGCTCTGATCTGCCGCAGCAGATCGTGACAGAATTTGCCGGGAAAAGGATCGGTCTGTGCCATGGACACCGTTATCTGAGCTATGGCGGGATTGATGCCTTTCGGTATTGGGCGGAAGGGCAGAGAGTGGATATCGCCATGTTTGGTCATACCCATGTACCCTATCTTGATCGGGAAGATTATCCGATCCTGCTGAATCCGGGGAGTATCTCGTATCCGAGACAGGAGAAAAAAATCCCCACCTACACAGTAATGAAGATCCATGATGATGGGGAAGTCGAGTTTGAGATGTGTGAATATACCACACGCTGAGCGAAACGATGTCGGGATAGCAGGAGAATTGCATAATAACGTGTGAATATGTCAGATATCGTCCTCTTTCTTGCCCAGCATATCGCCTCCTGCGAAAAATAAATGGTTTCCTTAGAATAGTGCGGTGAGGGCACTGAATACTCCGGCACTGGCAGCCCCCATGATGATGCCGGCGAGCAAAACGCCGCCCATGGCAGCAAATACAGTCGGTTTAAAGTCCATATCGAGGAAGCTCGCAGCGAGGGTGCCTGTCCAGGCACCGGTTCCGGGCAGTGGGATTCCCACGAAAAGCAGCAGGGCAAGGAATAATCCGCGTCCTGCTTTTTTTTGCAGCTTCTGGCCACCACGTTCTCCCTTATCCAGACACCATGTAAAAAAACTGCCGATATATTTTTTCTCCGCACCCCAGACAAGGATTTTTCTGGCGAAGAGATAGATCAGGGGGACCGGGATCATATTTCCGATTACGGCTACAATATAGGATGGAAAAAGAGGCAGATTCATGGCGACCGCATAGGGAATCGCGCCTCGAAGCTCTATGACCGGGACCATGGATACAAAAAATACGATAAGATACTTTACTAACATTGAAATTCTCCTGATTTTTTATTCTAATCCTACATGAAACTAAATTTCTTGTCAATACCCCTTGACATTTTGAAGCAGACAGTGTATGATGACTGTATCAAGTGTATCACGTGAAGTGGTACAGATAATACACAAAGAGCGAGGTGATAGGTTGATTCAATTAGATTTTCGCAGCTCACAGCCGATATATGAGCAGATTATCTCGCAGTATAAATATATGATGCTGCAGGGATATCTGAAAAAGGGAGATGCTGTTCCGTCGGTGCGCCGGCTGGCATTGGACTTAAATGTGACACCGGGGACAGTGGCAAAGGCATACCGTGAGCTGGAACAGCAGAGTCTGATCGAGACGGTGCGGGGGAAAGGAACCTTCGTTGCCGGGGTAAAGGGAAATATCAGAAACGAGGGAGTGATAGAAAAAGTGAAGGAAGAATTAAAGGAGCAGTGTATGGAGCTGATTTATCAGGGGCTGGATAAAAAAGAGATCATCCGGCTTGTGGAAGAGATCATGGAGGAGCTGAAAGGAGGTGGCACAGATGATTGAGGTGAGGAACCTTTATAAAGGATATCAGAAGGAGGAAGGATATGTCGTGAAGGGTGTCAGCTTCCGGGTGGAAAAGGGCACGATCCACGGACTGATCGGGCACAATGGTTCCGGTAAGACAACGATTATCAAGTGCCTTACCGGGATCTATCAGCCGGATGAGGGAGAGATCCTTATCGGCGGCAGGCCGGTATATGATGATCCGGCAGTGAAGGAAAAGATCGGTTATGTGGCAGATAGCAACCAGATGTTTACGAATTACCGGATCAGGGAGCTGGTAAAATTTTACAACAGAATATTTCCGGATTTTCTTTATGAGGATTTCCAGGCGTTAAATAAGATCTTTAACGTGAACCCATATAAGAAGATCGGACAGCTCTCCAAAGGTCAGCAGATGCGGGTATCCTTTATGCTGAATATGGCACGTAATCCGGAGGTGCTGATCCTGGATGAGCCGACCTCAGGACTGGATGCCATAGCGAAGAAGGATCTTCTGGATCTTCTGGTCAGCTCCGTGGAGAACCGTGATATGACGGTACTGATCTCATCCCATCATCTGAGTGAGCTTGAGCGGGTATGTGATTCTGTCACCATGATCACGAAGGGACAGGTCCAGGTCGATAATGGAATCGATGAGGTGACTGGTCTCATCGCAAAATACCAGGTGGTATTTCCCGAGGGAGCACCGCCGGAGCTGTATAACAGGGAAGATGTACTGGATGTGTCAAATGTGGGGAGCGTATATACCGTTGTCCTGCCGGGTGTTTCGGAAGAATTTGAGAAAACGATGAGGGAAAAGGGTGCTGTGCTGGTGGAGCAGATGGCGATAGGGCTGGAGGAAAGTTTTGTATATATGAATCGGAATATGAGAGGAGGGCAATCCAATGAATAGAAGACGTGCCTTGATATCATATGAAATGAGGAAGATGAAATGGGTCTTGCTGATCGGGGTATTGGCAGCGTTGCTTTGTGTGCTGTATCTGTCAGGCAGTGTGTATAATGGGGATGACCGGCTGCTCTGGACGGGGCCCTATAGTAACGGCTATGGCAGCTATTTCAGCCAGCAGCTGCTGACACTGCTGCATGAGAGCCATGTTTATTTATGGATTCTGTTTGCTGTCATTATTACGGTCCAGTTTCAGGATTTTCACAATAAAAAGACAGAGGAATATATGAACTCCCTGCCGTTTACAGGGAGAGAGCGTTTTATTACCAAATGTGCGACTGGTTATGCGATCATCCTGATCAGCTGGCTTGTGATGGCGGTGGGGACCCTGATCGTCCGTCAGAGTGTCATTACCCGATATCACAAACAGGCATTGTTGTTCCCTTTTTATAGGGCAATGCTGTCGAATGAGACACTGTGGCATACTCTTCGCACACTGGGAGTGTTCGCACTGGAGATGCTGGCAGTATATTCCCTGTTTGTGCTGGTGCATTCCATCGTAAATAAGAGCGGGATTGCTTCTGCGGTCACAGCGGGTATCATGCTGGCTCCCCTGGAATTGTATTATGTTATCACCCATATTATTACTTCCTGGACCGAGGGAACAGCATTCATGCAGGAAGATAGTATATGGCGATGTCTGGCAGGGATTTTTATGGGAGATTTACTGGCCGACTTTACCGGCTCTACGAGTATGTGGGAAATTCAGGGGATGAATACTCCTTATTACTATGTTTCCTATGCCAATGAAGAAGCAGTACTTGTGGTCATTCTGGCCGTTCTGCTGCTGGCAGTCATCATACTGTGCTCTGCCATCACATGGAAGCTCTCGAAGGGGCAGGATATGACGAAGAAGGGTGTTCTTGTATCCTACAGGGGAGCCAGGATCTTTCTGGCAGCCGGTATGGGACTGTGTTTTGGCACAGCATATGCCCAGTGGTTCCCACTATTGAATATAGTATGGGACAGCCTGGCATCGTTTGTCGTGAATGCCCTGTTTGGCTCTGCCCTGTTTGGATTTATTTCATGGAAACTGTTAAAAATATCAATACGATAGGAGGGGACAGATTATTATGATAAAGAGGATAGGAATTCTGGGACTCTGTATGATGCTTGTTCTGACGGGATGCGGGATGCCGGACGCAGTAGCAGATGAGATGGAGGCAGTGTGCGCATCGGCCGGATTTACCGGTGATGTGAAAAATGATTACGATTCATTTTCCGAGGCGGTTGCCAGGGGAGAAGAGCATACGGAGACGCTGGCAGTATCACAGAAGATGGGAGAACGCATGGAGGCACTGGCGGTGTTTCTGGAAAAGGCGAAGGAATCAGAACTGATCGAGGTAGATGCGGAGGATTGGGAAGAAATGGAAGAGGAAGAAGAGGAAAAGGAGGAAGAAGAGGAAGAGGGCGAGACGGATGGACTGTCGGAGCAGTTGTCCGAGCTGAAGGACTGGCGGAGCCATGCGGAAGAAAAGAAAAGCAGCTTCCTGGGTAGTAAGTCCAGTATTTATGTATGCTTTTCGGTGGAAAGAAAGCGGATCGGGGAATTTATCCAGGGAATGACGGAGATTGGCTTTGACGGGCTGGCACTGCCCAATGCGGCGACAGGGGGATGTACTACCCGGCAGGTACTACAGGGGATGATCATCAGTCTGGAGAACTATGAGGATGACGCTGCCTATGAGGTCACGATTGAAATTCCGACCACGCATTTTGCATATCCTGACAAATATAAAGACCTCATAGAAAACCATATGAGGGATGCCTTCATCGTGAACGGTATTTTCTGCGGAGGGGATCTGGAGCTGGTGAGCTTCTCCGGAAGTTCAAATTCACCGGTGAACCGTTATATAAAAGATGCAGAGGTGTGTTTTAAGGATGGAAAGGCATTGCAGATGAATATCACGATAGAGGAGGATTCGCCAAAGAAAGGGGATCCGTTGTTCACAGATAAAGAAAAGGAGGAGCTGACGGCATTGATCGCATGGATGACAGGCGATGCAGAGGGCTCCGGAGCCTTTGTCGACGGACTCGGGAAAAACAGTGAAAGCTCAGGAACCCTGGGAAGCCGTAAGTGGTACCGGACATGGAGATGGGCAGATGGGACGGAGCTGGTGCGGTTTCAGTAGATATTTCTTTATTTCCCCCTTGACAATCCGTCGGTTTTTGACTATGATAAGTGTGAAAAACGATGACGGAGAGAGTATCCATTTCTGAAATGTCACAGTGAGCAGGGGACAGTGGAAACCCGGTACCAGTAGGTTTTGGTGAAGATCACTCCAGAGTTGCAAGGCTGAAATCATATCCAGAGTAAGCTGCGCCGGGATCCCCCGTTAGAAGGATACATGTTACCGCAGGGGAGCATGGATACAGACAGGTGGTATAAGTGAAGCAATATGGCTCTCATCCTCGTTTGGGATGGGAGTCTTTTTGGTTCTCTTTGGGAATGGAATGGAGGAAATGATGTACAAAAAAGTATCAACAGACATGAACTTTGTTGAACGTGAGAAGGAAATCGAGAATTTCTGGAAAGAAAATGACATCTTCGGAAAAAGCGTCAAGCTGCGTGAGGGCAGTCCTACCTATATGTTTTATGATGGTCCGCCTACGGCGAATGGCAAACCGCATATCGGTCATGTGCTGACCCGCGTGATCAAGGATATGATCCCCCGTTACCGGACGATGAAGGGCTATCAGGTACCCCGTAAGGCAGGATGGGATACGCATGGTCTCCCGGTGGAGCTGGAGGTCGAAAAGCTTCTGGGACTGGACGGGAAGGAACAGATCGAGGAATATGGTCTGGATCCATTTATTGCGAAATGTAAGGAATCCGTGTGGAAATATAAAGGTATGTGGGAGGAATTCTCTGATGCGGTAGGCTTCTGGGCAGATATGGATAACCCCTATGTGACCTATGAAGATGACTTCATTGAGTCAGAATGGTGGGCGCTGAAACAGATCTGGGATAAGGAGCTTTTGTACAAGGGCTTTAAGATCGTACCCTACTGTCCGAGATGTGGCACCCCTCTGTCCTCCCATGAGGTGGCACAGGGCTATAAGGCAGTGAAGGAACGCTCAGCCATTGCCCGTTTTAAGGTAGTGGGAGAAGAGGCATATTTCCTGGCATGGACCACCACACCGTGGACCCTGCCCAGCAATGTGGCACTTTGTGTGAACCCGGCAGAGACATACTGTAAGGTAAAGGCGGCAGACGGCTATACCTATTATATGGCAGAGGAACTCCTGGATACGGTGCTGGGCGGTCTGACCGGGGAGGGCAGTGCCTATGAGGTACTGGAGTCCTATCAGGGTGCCGATCTGGAATATAAGGAATATGAGCCCCTGTTTGACTGCGCTTTAGAGATCTGTGAAAAACAGCATAAAAAGGCACATTATATCGTGTGTGATTCCTATGTAACCATGACGGATGGTACCGGTATCGTCCATATCGCCCCGGCATTTGGTGAGGACGATGCCCAGGTGGGGCGCAAATATGACCTGCCATTCGTACAGCTGGTAAACGGCAGGGGAGAGATGACAGAGGAGACCGCTTATGC
>N._stephensi_708_cecum__coassemble_3_pt1 | contig 28556 bp, 20 predicted proteins | sample N__stephensi_708_cecum__metabat2_high_PE_008 | metagenome-assembled genome bin N
TGTTGTCGGAAGAGGGAAAAAAGGATACGGTGCTGGTCAAAGAAGAATCGGGTATTTTGAATCCTGTATACAGCTGTGACAAAGATACTTTGTACTATGTTTATATGCAAGGGAATGGCACTTATCTTGGCATTTTCAAGAATGGCAGAAAAAGGAAAGTACGGTTGCCGGGAGACTATGAAAGTCCAGGCTGTGTCTGCGATGGGATCTTTTTTTACACGGGATGGAACAAAAACGAAGAGGATCCGGAGTATTATAGTAATTATATCAGCATAGATGATAAAGCGTTAAAGGGAAAGTAAAAAGCACTGTTAAAATAGATTAAGAAAACAGAATTGCTACCCTGCCAGACAGCGGGTGGGCGGATAGTGTACAAAATAGTAAAGCAAGAGGACGTGATTACGTTGAAAAAGAAAAAACGGATGATCCGAATAGCTGGTTTATCTGCCGCTTTTCTCCTTCTGTGCCATGCCGGGTGGGAAATAAGCCAATACATCCTGCACAGCAGGGGAACGGTGGTGGAATACCCGGGGGTGGAGGATGAAAGTGACAGTTCCGTTTATAGTGACTATGGATTCCCGCCTTATAAAGTGTCCGATGAAACCTGGAGCGGGGAAAAATTAGGGGATTCCGGCTGGACAATCGGGGAAAAGGGGGATTTCCTATGCTGTGTCTGTTCCGTTATGGAGGCATCCGGACTCAACGGTGACATCACACCGGATAAGGTCAATGCCCTTTTGTGTGAACTCGGGGGCTATGATAAGGATGGTGAAGTGAAGAAGGGTGTTTTGAAAGCAGTCGCGGAAAATGTAAAATACCATAATTTTATCAATCCCGGGCTGGGGGATGACAAGGTGGTCAGATCCACGGCTGATCCGGGCACGGCGTATGACATCGTGAGGGTAAAGAAGGGGGATGATTACCGGTGGGTCGTGATCATGGGGATTTATGGGAAGGATTACTGGTGCATGGATCCCAGGGAGAAGGAGGATACCGTTCCATTTGTTCGCAGTTCTTCGCTGGCAAGGTCTATTTCATCATTCCAGCTGATTCCGTATCCTCCGGCATCAACTTTTACCTGCCAGAAAAGACCTTTGATGGTCCTGAGATTATTAAATACATCCCACTTTTCAAATAGTGGTTTTATGTCGTACTCTGTTTTTACCCCATCCGTAAACAATACTGACAGGACAAAATTGTCTTTCGGTTCTACACTTTGTACCTGATAAAACATTGCAATACCTCCAGTGAATGAGAATGCCGGCTGTTGGATTATTCCAACGGCGGCAGTTCAATAAAGTTTTGGGTCTTCCAGATTTCCAGAAGTGCATCACGGTTTTCCTCTGTCCATTCCGTGACCATTTTTAATGCTCTTCTTGGCAAATCTCCAACGAGCATCTTGCCTGTTCTTATGTCAATTTCAGCCAAGTATTCCCATAAATAACATGGATATGCGGAGGATTATGTTCTGTCTGCCTGAAATACATTTATCTTATATTTGATCAATCTGATTCACTCCTTCAGCATTTTTATATTGTATAATTAAAATGGCAACCACCTCAGATTGAAACATTCAGTCTGAGGTGGTCATTTGGAAAGAAATTGTAACTCTATATTGCATAATATAGTATAGCACATTTTCTGGAAAATGCAATCCCTCTTTTCTGCTGATCGTGTTGGTGGCAGCGGCAAAAAAGAATCTGATTGAAATACCTGTCGAATTATGCTACTATTTCTTTGGAAATACCAGGATGGGGTGATGGTATTACTGCCAGGCACCGAAGAAAGGAGCATTGCTATTGAAAAAGGCAAAATATGTTTTGGGACTATTTATATTTTTCGTATTAGTGCTATGTGGGTTTGAGATTCTGCTGAGTCCGGGTAGCGAGGCTGATGTTCTGGACAAATATTTTGAAGATATCACTCCCAGTAAAAATTCCAGTGCTTTTGGGTATTTTGATGTAAAGGAATATGACGATACAAAATATTTCATAGATGGCTCATGCAATCTGTGCTCTATGAAGGATAATAAGAAAAAGACTATAATTGAGGATGTTGAAAATTTTTTGTTTTTGGAAAATGAACTGGTATATACTTTACTCGACGATAAGAAAAATGTATATTCCATGGAGCTTCAAAACAATAGTAAAAGAGTAGCTGCTCATGTTAGTGCTGAAATTTTTCTGACATTGAATCAGTTTCTTTATATTTATACGAAAGATAATTATTTATATAAATATGACAGGAACTGGGAAAAGGTTGAGACAATAAATATTAAGAACAACGGATATGATGGCTGTTTTGAGAGAGCATATGTGACAGGTGATAAGATCGTATTTTACGCAGAGGATCCGTGGGAAGATATTTCAGACGTATACATATATGATGTACCGGCGTGTAAACTGCAAAAAACCATTGTGCCGAAGGCAGAAACAAAATCTGTTGAAGACACAGATATTATCCAGTGGGATGGGGATATATATTATATGCTTTGCTATTATGAAGATGGGGATCTATACGATTCGACCACCCGTACTGAATGTGCTGAAAATGGAATATATAGACTTGATGTGGAAAATAAAAGGTTTGTGAAAGTATCAGATCGTGTTGGGCATTCTTTTCTTATTCTGAATAATGAACTTAATGTTACGGTTGATTATTTTTTTGGATTATCATACCGGGTCAGAACAGTAGATCCGAATCGGCAGATTGCCTGCATAGGAAAATACGAAGTCATTTCATAAAAACCCCCGGGCAGTACGCTTTGCGTACTGCCCGGGGACCGGTGTTTATACAACCGTTATTATTCGATCACATTCTGTGCACTGTTCAGGCTGTCACGCCACTGGTTCAGCTTCTCTGTTGCTGCATCAATGGTCTTCTGGCAGATATCCGGCAATTCGCCGCCCCATGCCTTTGCTGCCTGGTCATAACCTTTTTTGATCGCATTGATCATCTGATCTGCTTTGGTAGCATCACCGCCACTCAGTGCCTGAGCCATTTCCACCAGACGGTCACTGGTCTGGTTTACACCCCAATAACCATCCTCTCCGATGTCTTTCTGAGCCTGTGCTGCGGTAGCCGGATCTACTTCGATGTTCTTAAACATATCAGCCAATGAAGTATATTTGTTAGCCTGCTTTGACAACAGCTGGTCTACCAGATTCTGTAGCTGCTGTGTGTGACTTGCCTGCTGCTGCTTCATTTTAGCTACAATGGAAGAATAATCAGTTACCTTAGTAGAATTGCTATCCTTAGCATTGGTGGTTGACGGCTCATAGACAACACCCTTGTCCTCTGCCGTTTTCTTTTCGGCAGCAGTTTCTGCAGCCTGTGTTGCTGTGGCTGTGGTGGTTGTTGGATAAGTGCCTGTTACACCTGTAACTCCGTTTACACTCATAAGATTCCTTCCTTTCTATGCCCTCCCGATGTAAAATCTATGGCATCTAAAATTAGATTAATATGTATATCTTTTATTTCGGCATTTTTGGAAAAAGATTTAGCATATTTTATAAAAAAGTTAAAACAGCGGTACCGCTCCGGGGATCCGGGGCGATGCCGCTGTTATCTTTATTCATGGTCCTCTGAAGAGCTTTTAGCTTAAAGCATCTACCAGCTTTTTGATCGCTTCCTGTGCCTCATCCGGAAGCTTATCATATCCACCCTTGTCAGTAGAGAATTTCTCTACTGCATCCAGACGGTTCTGCATGGCATTTTTCAGGGCTGTTTTATATTCGGAATCATTCAGGTCCGGAACAAATCCTTCCCAATCCATGATCTCGATATCAGCAAATGGTCCCCACTGTTTGAAATCGGTCTTGTTTTCCACGATTGCCTCGAGGATTCCCAGGGTATCCTTAGGCTGTACCTTTTTGCCCATGAAATCGCCGGTGTTTACGATATAGCAGTCTACATTCTTTTCCTCCACCAGCTTTTTGAACTTCTCGTAGTCATTTACCAGAGGATAGGTCCTGAATGGGTTCGCATAAGGTACGATGCGGAGTGCGTTCATGTCTGTACCGGCCTTTACACGTTCAGCGGTAGAGGTCTTGGTGGCAAGTGTAGCACCCATAACAGAAGCGAGGGCAGCACCCTTCAGCTTCACTACCGGAGGGATCGTAGGATCCTTCATGATCCAGATGATGGAGTTTACAGGGGAGTTGATCTTGTCTACGCGGTTTGGTGACCACAGCTTGGACTTGATGGCACGTCCGTTACCGTTACGGATATCCTCTGTCACGAGCTGGATCCTGCCGTCCTCATCCATCGTGGCAGAGCAGTTCTGTGCTGTCAGCAGATACTGGTTGTCAGGACAACCGGTCGGATAATCTGCTGTCTTATCGAAATATGTAGGCTCCAGTGCGATGGAAGCACAGGTATCAGAGTTGATGATGAAAGCATCATCATGGAGAACCGTGATGGCATTTTCACCGTATTTATTGTTGTGCTTTGCATGTGTCAGGGTGGATTTGCCGGATCCGGAAAGTCCGAATACAGAGGCTACATATTTGCGGCCGTCCGGCAGTGTGTACTCCTTCTGCCCGCCGTGGCAGGAAGCATAACCGTTGCGGTTTGCGATCGCCCATGCCATCGTAAGGGTACCCTTTTTGTGCTCGCCGAAATATTTCATACCGAGGATGGCGGCACAGTTCTCGTTTGTATCAAAATAGCACAGAGTCATGTCATCGCTCAGGCAGCTGTAGTCAACATCCGGACTGGGAGCCGGTGCCCACTGCGGGTCGGAGAAGATATAGATATCTGCCTCCTTGCCGTCGCCGACAGGCTTGGAGCTCTTGTACATTTTTACATATTCGTCACTCATGTACTGGAAATTCAGCATCCAGTTATACATAAGATTCTCTTCTCCCTCCGGAATCAGGAGATGTGCCTTTACCATAAATTCAGGATCAAGACCAACGAATACCTGTGCATGATAAAGTTTTTTAAAACGGGTTTTATACATAGCATCCATAACAACCTTATCCAGCTTGGCATCGTCTACGCCCGGCTCGCCCTTGATCCGGCGTGCAGCGGCATAACGGCCTGTTACTGCTCCGTCATTGAAAAGAAGCACCTTTGCATCGGCATCAAGACCGAACTCCTCGCCTCTGTATACAGGCATATCAGTCACGATCGTTCCCGGTGAATTTTTAGCCAGATTATATGCTTCCTTCAGCGTGTTTACTTTTACGACATTGTTGCCATAGAAACCAGCCTCGATGATGGAACGGGTTTTGGAAAAACCAACCTTGCCAGCACCGATTTCTTCCAATTTGTAGTTCGCTTTTGTTGCCATTAGAAAAAACCTCCTGTAATTATATATTTACCGCAGGGCAGAACCGCTGCGGAAGTGAACAGATATGAAAATATGTAAGGAGACGCATTTCCAAGCCATCCCCTTTCTACAGTATAGAGATATTTCAGGGAAAAGTCAACCATAACTTCCTGTTAATGCTTCAGGTAATAGACGCAGCTCTCCAGTGCTGTGGAGTCATGGATATACCATTTTCCGTCCAGATAATGCAGGGTTGTGATGAAAAGGGAATTTCCCGCTGTGGACTTTTCATGGGATACATCACCGTTCATAACGACACTGTAGGTAGTATAATCGGTACTTGTAGTGACCTTGATGGCATAGCAGTGATCCTCGGCGTATGCCATGGTACAGGAGGAGCTGAAATCCGTAAAAGCCACGTCCGACAGATGCGAGGAGCCCTGGATATGATTGTGGAGCAGGGTATCATACTTTTTCTCCAGATCCGCCCTGACCGTTTCCTCGAAGGGGTATTTTTCGTGGAGACTGGAGAAGGACTTTTCCTGCAACGCTCCGTTATAAAGAGCCTTTATCATCCGTTCTGTCTGCTTCATCAGCTCCTCCTGGGTGTCCTTTGTCACCCGCAGCATACTTGCCGTGATCGTATAGAGCGGGCGGCCTGCATAGTCCGCATTCTGCAGGCTGGTACTGGTCGAATAATCCTCGAAGCCCTCCAGGCTCACGGTGATCCTGTGGGTTCCGGTAAACAGATCCCCGCATTCATAGGTGGCAAGCTGCTCTGACTGCTCCCTGATCTGCTCCCTGGCCAGTGCGGTCCCGTCGATGGATACAGAGGCACCGGCAGGTGCCTGGACAGAACAGCTGTGTGCGAAAAATCCGGAGCAGTCGATTTCCCAATGGTCAAAAAACAGATAGAGCTTCTGCTCTGATTTTTTCAGGGTCAGGGTCTGGGTATAGGGCTTGCTGTGGGCACCATACCAGTATTCGATGTGATATTGGATCTGGTCGGGTGCAGAGGGATCTGCATATTTCGTCAGACCGTAGGTTTTGATGGAACTGTATTTGTGGCATTCCTCCAGGGAACGGGCGAAGGCATCCTCGTTGATAAGGGATGTCTTTTTTATGCCGAGAAAATCAAAGAGCCGGGCGGGATCCTTCGCCATAAAGGCAGATATATACTGGTCGGCGATCCGGTCCGGATCCGTCTGCTGCTTCATATATACGGTGAAAATGATACCACAGACAGACGTAAGGATAAGAAGTGCGATAAGGCACTTCACAGGAATCGGGACACGTCGTTTCCTCTTTGGTTTCCCCGTGGTATTTTTTTTCGCCATAGTGCTTGCTCTCCCCCTTGTTCTCAGTTATAGCTTTTAGATAATAATAGCAGTAAAAACAGGGAATTGCAAGACTTAAAAAAGCTTCTGTTTTCCGATATATTGTTCCAATATGTCGAAGGATGTCGGTCCCATATCCAGAACATAGGTATGAAATATTTTTTCGGAATAGGATTTCCCCAGCTTTTCTTTCATTTTCTCCTTGAGGCGCGTGAATTCCAGATAACCGACCGTGTATTTCAGATAGGATGCCGGCTCATCAACGATCGCATCATAGACGGTGCCGGCAGTATCAGGGCTCCAGGAGCCGTATTGGCTCAGAAAGGAGAAGAGCTCTGTTTTACCCCAGTCATGGGCATGGATACCGAGGTCGCACAGGCCATACAGACAGAGGGATACGATCATGTTGTTGCGCAGGATCCCCACCTCATCCTTTGATACACCGGTGTATTTGTAGGCGTAGATCTCGGCATAGGTGGCCCAGCCCTCGGTATAACCGCCATAGTCCATGAGATAACGCAGTTCCGGGAGGTTTTTGCTGTGCATATAACAGGTCTGGTAGAGGTGTCCGGGATATCCCTCATGTGCCAGGGTGTTAAACAGGGAGGAGGGATCAAAGCGGCTGGAATTATTGATGTAGATCACATTGGTGCTGCTGTCATCGACAGGAGGAGTCAGATAGAAAGCGGGACTCAGATACTCCTCCAGTGCCTCATCCACATATTTAACCTCACAGGAGCTGTTTTCTGCTTTGGGGAAATCCCGGGAGATCCGCTTCTGTAGTGCGGTCAGGATGGAGTCCGTCGAGGGATAATCCGCCACATAACGCTGGCAGGACTGGAAGAGGGAGGGATCCTTTTTGGCATAAGACAGCAGTGTCTCCCTTGCCGTGTCCAGTTTCCGGGTCATCAGCTCCTCCATCTCTTCGATTGAGAGAGAGGAGCCGGTGGTACGGCGGACAAGATACGCATAATAAGCGTTCCCTTCCGGGCGTGAGGAGAGGCTCCCGTTTTCCGGGGCAGAGGACAGGAGGGCATGAAGCCCGTCGATGAGCTCCTGGTAGGCGGGAGCCAGATACTGCCGGATGCAGTCAGCATGGCGTGTGATGCTGCTTTTCTTTTCCTGCTCTGAGAGAAAAGGGAATGCGGCGGCTTTTTTCTCGAAGGTCCGGGTGAGCAGGGAAAAACCATCTGCCTTGAGAAATTCCCGGCACTGGCTGATGATGTGCTCGAGTGTGGTGCGGCAGGGAAGGGTGCCGGACTCCTTTTTTTTCTTCTCCATGGCCAGGAGGGAACGGAAATAATTCGGTGTCGTGATAAGGAGTGAGAAATACTGCTCCAGATCATCCTTGTCCTCGATGCGGAATTCTGCCAGCAGGACGGGAAGTTGCGCCTGGATGCCGGTGGTGGGGCCGAGACTCTCTGAAAAGGCGGTGTAGCCGGCACCCTGGCGGTTTTGCTCCAGGGTATCGCAGAGAGTATCATAGAGGATCTGCTGGGGAAGGGACAGGCTGTCCCGGTCATAGGTATGCAGTGTGGCGAGGAGATTTTCCCAGGCAGGACCCTCGGAGTCAGACTCCCCGCAGGGCAGGGGGGCAAAGCCGTTGGGAAGGCTGGTGATGCCATAATCCTCCGGATGGGCGAGTGTATAATTCAGGGTCAGGGAGTCAGAGACCGCCTCGCTGCGGAAAAGTTCGTCCGTGAAGGCGGTGAAGGCAGGGTCATCGGGTGTTTCCCGTACCGTGATGCAGCCGGTGAGGGTCAGGATCATCATCAGAATGGCAGTGAGCTTATAGAGATGTTTCAAAGCAATCCGCTCCTGGGGCTTTTTATCATTATACGGGGAAGAAAAATAATTATGATACAGGCATATTTTTATGCGTAAATCATATGATTAAAGGCAGACAACAGCAATGATGTGAGTCAAAAGGAGGGGTTTTGTGGAGGATAAACAGGAACTGACACTGGAAAAGTACAGTTTCCAGGTAAAAAAACGGAACCGGGCAAGGGGAGCAGTGCTCCTTGATACCAATGAAGGCCCCCGGCTGATGCGCGAGTATGACAGGATACAGGGACATTTTGCTTTTGAAAATGAGATCCGGGACAGACTGGCAGGGCATGGTATGCTGCTGACAGACAGGGTAGTATATAATATAGAGGGAGATCCCGTCACAGAGTGGGAGAGTGGGGAAAAATATGTTGTGTACGAGTGGTACTATGGGGATGCCTGCGATTACAGGAGCTGTGAGGGGCTGGGAAAAGCGGCGCGGAATCTGGGAGAGCTGCACCGGCACCTGAAGGGGATGTCAGAAAAGCCGGTTGCCATAAAAGAGGATCTTTCCATGCGGTATGAGAGGCGGAACCGTGAGCTGAAGCGGGTGTACCGTTTCATGAAGGAAAAAAAGAGAAAAAATGAATTTGAATTATATGCCCTTTCCTGCTTCGGGGAGTTTTACCGGAAGGCAGAGAGGGCGGCATCCGATCTGCAAAAATCGGTATATTGGCAGCAGTGTGGAAGGGAGACTGTGGATGTATGCCACGGGGAGTACAATTATCATAACCTGATCTTCACCAAAAGGGGTGTTGCCACCACGAATTTTGAGCATGCACATTATGGGATACAGCTGATGGATCTTGCCTATTTCATGAGAAAGGTCATGGAGAAAAATGGCTGGCAGGGGGAGAAAGGAAAGGCTGTCCTGGAGGGATACGCAAAAGAGGTAGAGATGACGGCACGGGAATATGAATTTCTGTGGATCGTCCTGTCCTATCCGGTGAAATTCTGGAAACTGATGAGCCAGTACATGAACGGCAAAAAGTCATGGATATCGGATAAAAATATGGAGAAGCTGATCAGTGCCAGGGAAAAGGAAGGAGCGAAGGATAAATTTTTGTGCGAGACACCAAATGATTACTGGTCATAAATGCTTTTTTGTGATACAATGATCTCTATATAAGACAAAATGGCAGGTGGCAGTATGAAAGAAAAAAGATATGGCATCGGGATATTCTGTGCACTGGCTGTTCTGGTGCTTTTGTGTGGTTGCTCATCAGGCAGGAAAAAGCCGTCGGTGACCGAGACACCAAACAGCTCCGTGACATACGAAAAGGGAGCGGATTTTACCGGTGTTATAAAGAGTGTGGACAGTGACAGCAGCCGGATCATTTTTTATAATACGGTGCTGGATGCCGAGGAGGAATACTCTTATTCCGGAGGGACGGAGATCTATTCAAAAAGTGACAGGGATATGTCCATGGCAGAGGTAGTGCCGGGGGAGGTCTACGAGGTGTATCTGGGCCAGAATGGCGGCAGGGTCACAAGGATGAAGGAAGCGGACGGCATACTGACACAGGAAAATAAAAAGGTTCTGGTGGATTCGGAGGAGAAACGTATCACGATAGATGACATAAACTATGCCTACAGCGAAAATTTCGTTGTCCTGTCGGATGGCAGGGCGATCGACCCCAGGGAGATCGCGACTGGTGATGAGGTCACCTTCCGCGGTATAGAGGGACATGCTTATTCGCTGGTGGTGACAAAGGGGCATGGTTATATCCAGCCGTCCAACTACAGGGATTTTATCGGTGGCGTGCTGACACTGCACGGAGAGGCGATCCTCCCTGTCACGGAGGATATGCTCCTGGTTGTGCCGGAGGGCAGGCAGCAGCTCACGATGGACAACGGCGACCTGACCGGGACGGCGACACTGGAGGTGCGCAGAAACCAGGTGACGAAGGTCAATATGGCACAGTACCAGAACCAGGTACCGGATACGGCGAGAGTTACCTTTGAGATAGAGCCGCAGGGGGCAGAGCTGTATGTCAACGGCAGCCTGACGGATTACAGTAAAAAGGTATCCCTTAAATATGGCAATCATTCAGTAAAAGTAGCATTGGAAGGGTATAATGAATATACGGGGATCGTAACCATCAAGGACAGCGGTCCCACCGTCCGGATCAATCTGGCGAAGGAGACGGCAGCTGTGGACGATGACAGCGACTCCTCCTCGGTGAAAAAATCAGATTCGTCCTCCTCTGACAGCGGGACATCCTCTGCACCGGAGACGGATAAGGATCATACGATCACAGTCAGCGCACCAGAGGGAGCGGCGGTTTATGTAAATGGCACCTACAAGGGGGAGGCACCCTGCAGCTTCACAAAGCTGTTAGGCAGCGTGACGCTGACGCTGACCAAAAAGGGATGTGAGACGAAGAGCTACAGCATAGAGATATCCGATGACAGTCTGGATGTGAACTGGAGCTTCCCGGATCTTCTGGAGACGGGCAGCAGTAGTGACAGCAGCGGTAACAGCAACAGCAGTGGCAGTGTGGGATAAAGCGCAGGATATGCGTTTTCATAAAAGAAAAATAAAAGCCGGATCCACCGGCGGATTGGAGGAAATTATGGATTACAAAGAAACTTATGAGGCCTGGCTGGCAAATCCGTATTTTGATGCGGACACCAAAAAGGAGCTGGAAAGCATCGCGGGAGATGAGGATGAGATCAGGGAACGCTTTTATGCGGATCTGGAATTTGGTACAGCAGGACTCCGGGGTATCATAGGTGCCGGGACAAACCGGATGAATATCTATACGGTACGGAAAGCGACACAGGGACTGGCAAATTATATCGTAAAACAGAACGGACAGAAAAAGGGTGTGGCGATCGCCTATGATTCCCGCCGTATGTCACCGGAATTTGCCGATGAGGCGGCATGCTGCCTGGCAGCGAATGGCATCAAGGCATATGTCTTTGAATCCCTTCGCCCGACACCGGAGCTGTCCTTCGCCGTGAGAGAGCTTGGCTGTATCTCCGGCATCAATATTACGGCGAGCCATAACCCGCCGGAATACAATGGTTATAAGGTATATTGGGAGGATGGTGCCCAGATCACGCCGCCGCATGACTCCGGTATCATGGATGAGGTAAAGGCAGTGACGGATTATGCCACCGTGAAGACGATGGATAAGGCTGAGGCAGTGAAGGCTGGCCTGTATGAGAGCATCGGACAGGCAGTCGATGACCGTTATATGGAGGAGCTGAAGAAAAATGTCCTTCATCCGGAGGCGATCAGGGAGGCATCCGCGGATCTGAAGATTGTATATACACCGCTGCATGGTACGGGTAATATCCCGGTGCGCCGTGTCCTGAAGGAGCTTGGCTTTACCAATGTATTTGTCGTACCGGAGCAGGAGCTGCCGGATGGGGAATTCCCGACAGTAAGCTATCCGAACCCGGAGGCGAAGGAGGCATTTGCACTGGCCCTGAAGCTGGCAGAGGAGAAGGATGCCGATCTGGTACTGGCGACAGATCCGGATGCAGACCGGCTCGGTGTATATGTGAAGGATACGAAATCAGGCGAATACATCTGCCTTACCGGCAATATGTCAGGAAGCTTCCTGGCAGATTATGAGATCGGGCAGAAGCTTGCCATCGAGGGTAAGCTGCCGGAGGATGGCGAGCTGATCAAGACGATCGTTACCTCCAACATGGTAGATGCCATGGCGAAGCATTATGGTATCAGGGTGATCGAGTGCCTTACCGGATTTAAGTGGATCGGCAAGGAGATCCTCCGCATGGAGACGACCGGGAAGGGTCAGTATCTCTTTGGCTTCGAGGAAAGCTACGGCTGTCTCATCGGCACACATGCCAGGGACAAGGATGCCATCGTAGCGTCCATGGCACTGTGCGAGGCAGCAGCCTTCTATAAGACACAGGGCAAGACCATCTGGGATGCCATGCTGGAGATGTATGACCGGTATGGATACTATAAGGATAATGTCATCGCGATCTCACACCAGGGCATCGAGGGACTGGCAAAGATCAAGGCGATCATGGATAGTCTGCGGGAGAATCCGCCGATGGAGTTTGGTAAATATAAGGTAGTGGCAACAAGGGATTACGAAAAGGATGTGATCCGTGACGTGAAGACAGGGGAGACAAAGCCTACCGGTATTCCCAAATCAAATGTACTGTATTTTGAGCTGGAGGGAGATGCATGGCTCTGCGTCCGCCCATCCGGTACCGAGCCAAAGATCAAGGTATACTTCGGTGTAGTAGGCAGTGACCTTGCCGATGCGGATAAAAAATCAGAGGAGCTGGCTGTGATCGTAAAGGATCTGATGGATACGCTGGGATAAAGAGCCTGACCTGAAAACCACAGGCTTCCGGGAACGGTCCGTAGTGACCGTTCCCTCTTTGCAAAGCTACATGAAAGATGTATTTAGTGTTTGGAGGATTTATTTATGAATCAATATTTACTGGACTGGGCTGGAAAGGAATTGATGGCAGAGCTGGAGGAGGGAGTGATCAATGCACCCCAGGATCTGCTTGGCTGCCATATCTATAAAGAAGAGGATGTCCAGATATTTACGGCATACCGTCCCTGTGCACAGAGGATCTGGCTGCTGGATGGCAGGGGAAAAGAAATCGCTGAGCTGGAAGAGATGCAGATCGAGGGGCTTTTTGGCTGTGTCATCGAAAAAAAGGCGAAACGCCTGACGAAATATTCCTTCCGTGTGAAATACGGGGAGGATGATATCGTGGATATCCGGGATCCTTATTCCTTCGGCAAGACCCTGACGGATTTTGACTGCTATATATTTGGTGAGGGAAAGCATTATCAGATCTATGAAAAATTCGGTGCACACCTCGAAACCGTGGACGGTGTGACCGGTACCCGCTTTATCGTGTGGGCACCCAGGGCACGCAGTGTCAGTGTCATCGGCGATTTCAATATGTGGGATGCCCGTCTGCACAAAATGATGCTGCATGGTGAAAGCGGTATTTATGAGCTCTTTGTACCGGGTGCGTGGGAAGGTGCTGCCTATAAATACGAGATTACCGCGCGGGATGGTGAAAAGCTGTACAAAACAGATCCGTATGGAAATTATGCAGAGCTCCGTCCGGGCAATGCCTCCCGGATCACATCGCTGGATGGCTATGAGTGGCAGGATAAGGAGTACCAGAAAAAGAAGGCGGGAAAGACGGCGGACAAGCGTGACCGTGAGCCGATGAGCATCTATGAGGTGCACCTTGCTTCCTGGAAAAAACGGATCGAAGACGATGACAATGGAAACTACAGCTACCGTGAGATGGCAGGGATGCTGGGGGACTATGTGGTCGATATGGGCTATACCCACATCGAGCTGATGGGGATCGCAGAGTATCCTTTTGACGGATCCTGGGGCTATCAGGTGGGATGCTACTATGCACCCACGAGCCGTTATGGCGAGCCAAAGGATTTTATGTATTTTGTCGATGAGATGCATAAGAGAGGGATCCAGATCATCCTTGACTGGGTGCCGGCACATTTCCCGAAGGATGCCCACTGCATCGGCAACTTTGACGGACAGGCCCTCTACGAGCATCCGGACAGGAGACGGGGTGAGCACCCGGACTGGGGCACCTATATCTTTGATTATGGGCGCAAGGAGGTTATGAATTTCCTCATCGCCAACGCACTGTTCTGGGTGGAAAAATTTCATATCGACGGACTTCGCGTCGATGCGGTGGCATCCATGCTGTATCTGGATTATGGAAAACAGGATGGGGAATGGCTGCCAAATAAAGACGGGGGAAATGAGCACTATGAGGCGGTAGAGTTTTTGCAGGCACTCAATGCCGTTATGGCAGAGAGAAATCCGGGTGCCTACATCATCGCAGAGGAGTCTACGGCATGGCCGGGGGTGACGGCATCCGTCAAGGATAAGGGACTTGGATTTTCTTATAAGTGGAACATGGGCTGGATGAATGATTTCCTTGAATACATGAAGCTGGATCCATATTTCAAGCAGTTCCATCACGGACAGCTGTGTTTTAGCATCGATTATTACCTGAGTGAAAAATACATTCTGGTTCTGTCACATGATGAAGTAGTGCACGGGAAATGCTCCCTGCTCAACAAAATGCCGGGGCTCGAGGGTGACAAGTACGCAGCACTCCGTGCCGCCTATGGATTTATGTATGGACACCCGGGCAAGAAGCTTCTTTTCATGGGTCAGGAATTCGCCCAGAAGAGAGAGTGGGCAGAATTCCGCAGTCTTGACTGGTTCCTGATGGAAGAGGATGAGCGTCATCGGCAGATGCAGGAATATATCCGCACCCTCAATCATCTTTACACGAAATATGATGCCCTGTATTACAATGATTTTGATGTCATGGGATTTGAGTGGATGGACTGTTCCCGTCCCGAAACCAGCACGGTGGCATTTGTCCGCCGGGGCAGGACATCGAAGCATCAGCTGATGTTTATCCTGAACTTTACACCAGTGGCACATGAAAAGTATACAGTAAAGGCACCCTGTAAAGGAAAATACACAGAGATCCTCAACTCAGATGATCCGAAATTCGGCGGGCAGGGGCGCGTAAACAAGAAGTCCCTCACTGCGAGGAAGGTGGAGACGGTGAACAAAAAGGGCAGAAAAAAGACAGGCTATGAACTGGAGCTCTATCTGCCACCTCTGTCAGCAGTGGTGCTGGAGTATGATTATCAGGGATGAGAGTGTCTGGTAAAGGATAAAGTATGTAATAATCGAATAAGTAAGAAAAGTAACGGTGTCAGTACGATTGTCCTGACACCGTTTGTCTAAGCAAGGATATCCTGGATAATTGCCTGAATGTGTGCAATCTGTAAATCGGATAATCCCTCTACATTTAAGTTTCGCTCATTGTTGAATTCCAATAGATAATCTGTACTCACATCAAAGAAAGTGGCAATGCGGATCAGCGTATTGATGGATGGCGGTACGTTGTTGTTTTCCCAGTTGGATATAGTCTGCTTGCTGACATGCAGTTGCCTTGCCAGTTGGACCTGGCTTAAAGAACGAGAATGTCTCAATTCCCTGATTCTATCTCCGAGCATACTCCACCTCCTCAATAAAGTAAATATATAGCAATACTAGAATATTTACAAAATACCATTGTATTGCTAAAATGGATTATACCCTTTTTCTGTGATTTTTTACCTATTGTTCATTTAAAATCAAAAAAACAGGATTTCGTATAGGAAACAGGGCGAGATAGGCTATTTACAAAATACTTATGTATTGTTATAATGGACAAAGGAAATTTTATTTTTGGAGGGAACTATGTCAGAGTTTAGCAATTTTTGTAATATGCTTCGGGAAAAAAGCGGCATGACAATTTATTATATAGCGAAGGCTTCCGATATGGAGCGCACCGCATTAAACCGTATGCTGATTGGTAAACGGATTCCGAAATATGAGGATGTGGAGCAGTTTTGCGGGGTGATCCGTGCCAATGAAAAAGAAAAGGAGCATATCAGGGAGCTTTATCTCATGGAAAAGATGGGGAAGAAGCGATATGAAAATTGCCGTTACATTGAAAAATTAATTCACATTCTGGATCAGGATAATGAAGACTGGTATTCGTATGAGACACCGGAACAGACAGGGAAAGATTATTCATCCTTTGCCGGAGAAAAAAACGTGGTAAGAAACCAGATTTTTGATATGCTGGAGCGGGAATACCGGCAGTCAGATTCAGGAAAAATTTATACAAATTTTCCAGTGTATGATAAGATTTTGGCTAGTGCCATTCGATGCTATGAAAATAAATATGAGAAAAGAATCCCGCTTCATTATTTTCATATTTTAAACATAAATCCTGAGCAATATTATGATGTGGATTGTAATCTGAAGGTTTTATATTCTGCCCTGCTCTGGATATTTTTTAAGGAGAGAAGCTATATCCCATATTATACATACAGCCCTCTTATGTTGGATGACATGAAGTTGCAGATGATGCCCTGGTATCTGGTGACAGATGACAGGGTGGCACTTATTTCGGATGATTTTCGACAGGGGATTTTTTTGGATGATCTGGAGACCGTCTCCTTTTATCAGAAAAGGATGAGGGTAGTTCAGAGTCAGATGCGGGAGCTGTTTTCTATATGTGAGGAACCAGAAGGAGCCGGGGGGGAAAATCCGCTTTATTCGTTATGGGATCTGGGAATAAAACCACAGAAGCTTAATCTCGAATTATATGAAAAAAGTGTGGTTATTTCAAAATATAATGCGTCAAAGAGGTTAAAGGAGAAAGCGTTCAATATTGTAATCAGGGAAAGTAGTCTGTGTGAAGCCTTTCAGGATTATTTTATTTATCAGGAAGAGATGCGGGGACATAGTGCCTAGTACCTGATATGGCAAAAAATGTAATGCACACAGAGGCGCACATATTGAAATAGAAAAAATGGGACGTTATCCTAAAGAGGATGGGGTGAAGGTGGAAATAGAAGAAAGGATGATAAGAAATGAAGAGGACAACAGGAAAAGCGTCCCGGATAGCGAGAAGGGCGATGGCACTTGTCATGGCTGCTGCTTTATGCTTATCCACGCTTGTCATAACACCGCCTGTCAAAGCAGCGGTGAAGACAAAGCCTGCACTTGCAGTGAAAAAGAAAACACTGTATTACAACAAGGCAGGAAAGAAAACATATACCTTGAAGGTCAAGAAAAATAAGGTAAAAAAGATTAAAAAAACAACATGGAAGACAAGTAAAAAAAGTGTGGTGTCGATCAGTAAGAAGAAAAAGACATCTGTGAAGCTGACAGCGAAAAAGAAGGGGAAGGCGACCATCACGGCCACGATTCGTTATGTGCCAAAGGGAATGTGGATGGTGAGGACGCTGAAGCTGAAATGCAAGGTTACAGTGAAAAAGGCAGCAGGGAAGACAGTGAAGAAGACACCGGCACCGCAAAGTGCGGCGAAGGTAGAGCTGGATGAAGAAGAAATTATCTTTAACAGCACGGAGAATGGTAAAAATACAGAAACCCTGACAGCCACTGCATATGACAAAACAGGAAAGGAATTGAACAATCCTGATATCCAATGGAAAAGTGATGATGTAAAAGTTGCCCAGGTGACTGCCAAAGGAGTTGTTACGGCGAAAGGGGAGGGGGCGACGAAGATTCGTGCCTCTGTGGGAACCATTCAGTCTGCCCCCTGTGTTGTGACGGTGGACAGCATTGCTCCGTCGATTGAAGGAGCAATCGTGACAAATTATAAAACCATCACGGTATATTTTGATGAGACAGTAGAGGGTACACCGGATGTGACTGTGACTTCCTCGGAAAATGAGGAAATCGAGATGGATACAGAGCTGGCAGAGGATGGGAAAAGTCTCACACTTACCAGTGATACCGCCCTTCCTGCGGGGAGATACAGTTTACAGATCAAGGGGCTGACGGACCATGCCCAGAACGAATTGCAGAATGGAAGGATGACAGTACAAAAGAAGGCGAGTACGCCGAAGGAATTTGTCTGTAAAACAAAGGAGGTTCCCCAGGGTCAGAATGAGGTAACGGTATATTATGCGGTACTGGATCAGTATCAGGAAGAAATGCCGGTCGGCAATATAAGTAATCTTGAGGTGACAGCGAAGACCGAGAGCGGTATGCCTCTGGATGCCGATCCCGGACCAGAGGGGAGTATTGTAATTTCAGGAGCAGTCGGAAGCCTGGCAGTGGGGAAGAAGATTGTGATTTCCCTATCCGGCAAGGTGGAAGAAAATGGGATCAAAGGTGAATTCCAGACCGTTCTGGTGGATGGATCGGAGGCTGGTAAGGCAGCGAGGATCGATAAGGTAACTGCGTCATCTTCCATGGAGATGGAAGGTGATGATGAAAATCCGGAATATACGCTGTCAACAACAGAAGGTAATAATGAATTTACGCTGACCGCGGGAATTTGTGATAAATTCGGAATGGCGGTGAAGGAAGCAGATGTGGTTTATGTGATAAACAGCAGCAACGGTGCTGTGGAATTCGTAAATACGGAAAAACCCAATAGTAAAACGACCAATACTGCGAAATCAAATGAAGAGGTCAGGGTGAAGGCACTGAAGGGGGGAACGGCAACGATTTCTGCCTATCTGGTATCGGATGACAGCCAGAGAAAAGACATCAAGGTAACGATCCACCCGACGAAGCTTACGAAGATCAGTGTTGAGAAGCTGCCGGAAGATGGCTGCTTCAATAATCGTCCCACTGAGGCGAAGATCACACTGGAGCCCTTCGGAACAGGTATAACGGCATCAGATTTGCGCTATGAGGCAGAGGACGAAAGCCGTATAAAGGATATCGACTTCAGGGATGAGGATGGCGGCATCTGCGTTTCGGTAACAGCGAAAAATGATGGCCTTTCAGATCCGATTACATTTACCGTTTACTATGAGGATGCGAGATCAGGAAAAGTAACATCTGATCTTGTGGTATATCATTCCTCGCCGCTGCCGACAGTGGATTCGATCCGTATCGATCCTTTCAAAAATGCTATCCCGGTGGGTTCGGAGGAAACGACGACCTACGCACTTCTGAACCGCTATGGAGAAAACCTTAATGATATTGTAAAAGGAGGGGTCACAGTAAAACAGGAATCCGGCAGTAGTGCCCAGGTTATGTCTTTAAACGCGGAAAAGGGGATTTTATCTGTGACGGGTGCTAGTGCCGGCAGTGATGAGGCGACGATCAGGCTGACATATGATGGCGGTATATCACAGTCAGTCAAGGTAAAGGTAACAGACTCTGCCTACATACAGGAGATGCAATTTGGTGAGCCGGAATTTGCGAAGGAATCTTATGGCGGTTTGATCAAAGGGGATGTAAATCCGGTATATATTCCATTGTCAGCGAAGGATCAGTATGGCAATAAATATAAGCTGACCATGGGTAAGATACAGTGTCTGATCAATGGGAAAGACAGTAGTGATCCAGATAATACTTTGTATGATATTACATTCTGTAAGGGTGATGGTAAGCAGACAGCATATGAGACAGCGGCAGGATTGGATGAGGTGACAGCAATGAAGCTCATCTGGCGGAGTCCGGGATCAGGTACTTCCATAAGGGAAGATGAAATCCGGCTTTCCGTTGACAGTATGATAGCGAATCATCCGTTAGAAAATAAGCCGGTGGTAAGTATTGCGCTCAAACCGGAACGGCAGCTCAATCAGATGAGCTTTGAGAAAAGTTCTGTGTCAGCATTGGAAGGCAGTGCGGTAGAAAACAAGATCCAGCTGATCGACCAGTATGGTGATCCGATCGATGCTGCGGGTTCTGTCAGCATTCGTGTGACAGATGAAAAAGGTAATGAGGCTGGGAAGCCTCTTACAGCGAATCAGGAGTTAGATTCAGCAGGAAAGCCTATTACAGGAAAATATACTTCTTCTGTGACATTACCGGAGAGTGGTGTGTATACAGTGACAGCTTCCGATACAGATACTAAGACTCAGGCAAGCTATACACAGACAGTCGGGGCAGCTGAACAGATGATCGACAGGATAGAGATAGATGATGTGGTAAAAGTAAATGGAGCATCACGCAATCTCTCGGAGGTTGACTGCATTAAATTGTCTGATGATCCTGACGAAGCTACGACATTGGCGTTTGCTTATCGGGTATATGACAAGTCAGGTAATGAGATTGCTTTGGATGGCAGTGAGATCGCCAACGGGGAAATGGTATGGTCAGTTTCATCAACAGATGGTGCTGTGGCAGATAAGCAGGACAATTCTGATAGTATTGCCGCTTATATGCAGTCCGGTAAGACAACAGGAAGTATATCAATACAGCTCGATTATGTGATGGCTGATAAGAAGGTTGTACGCAATATTCCTGTCAGTTCAGCGGAGTCCGTGGCAAAAGCGGGAACCTATAAGCTGGTGGGAACAGGATCACCATCGGTAGGTGAAACTACAGAAAGTGTTACGGATGCGTTACAGTCAGTCGATGATCCGGTTTCTTATAAAATATGGGCGAAGGATCAATACGGAGACTGGTTTGCGGTGAAGAAATTATACACAGCGATCTCAAAGAATAATAAGGCTGCAACGGTAGTGGTTGCGAAGGATGCTGACGGTGAAATGATGGTTACGGTTACACTGAAAGGTGATCCGGGAGAAAATGGCGTGGATGTCGATATCCTTGTAACGCAGGATGAAAAACTTACCGTTAATGTAAAAAAAGCACCAGACATATTTATAAGGACGGATATAAAAAGTGATTTCACATCTAGGGCAACTGGATTTGCAGATAAGTATTATAACAAACTGTCATCTCAGGATGAGGTGCCGATGGATGAAGAGATTGGATATTTTATGATCCCATTTGAGGAAGGACAAAAGACGCAGTACAAGGATGCAGCGATTAAGTCAGTCGTACTTGGCGGAGACACCCTGAGCGAAGATCCTGTAAAGATAAGCGTCGGAAATAATGCCTTTGTTACAGCCCCGGATTATAAACTGACAGAGGATGGACTAAAGTTATCCTATATATTCATTGCTCTGCATGACACAGACCCTGCGGGGATGATGCGTTTTAAGGTTACATTCAATAATGATGTAACAACGGAAGCTATCTTAGAGATAGAAGATCTGAATAAGAATTTTCAGTGTACAGGGGTTCAGGCATCTGCGGGTCAAAATGCGACCGTAGAGGTTGAAGAAACAAAAGATTCGGATGCGTTGACAGAATGCACACTGACATTATTAAAGAAAGGTCTGGGTCAATGGAATCATATGGTTTTATTTGGGTTTGCAACAGGATCAGATCCATTAGGTGATAATACCTGTTATTTCACCAAAAAGGTTGTAGATGGGAAGGTATCTTATGGATTTACTAAGGCAGAGCCAGGAACAAAAGGAGCACTGGGATATTATCCGCACCAGTATAACACCGGAAATGTGGATACAGAGTATACTGTTGCCACAGCAGACCGCCATGGTGTTGCAACTATAACAATTCATAAAAAGGATGAGTCAGGGCAAGGGGCTGCTGCAAATTAATTGCAGACTGGTATCCAAAAACAGGAGGGGATTTTCCCTTCCTGTTTTTTTGGGATAAAAATACACATTAATGGAAACCTCCCTCTCCCCCATAACCACTACAGAGCTGGCAGTTGACTTACGGTGTGTCAAATGATACTATGTGAGTATAAATGATGCCGGCTGTGGACGACACCGGCAGAGGATGAGGGGGAGGTTTATGTATCAGGTATTTTTGGTGTTGCAGTACATAGGTATTTTAACTCTGGCAGTGGAGCTGGTCTACACATATTTTCAAAATGCGTCCCGTGTCCAGAATATCCTGATGATGATGGAGATATCCCTGCTGCTGAACTTTGTGGGGTATTTATCTGAGCTGAAGGCGGTAAATCTGGAGGAAGCACTGGCGGCAGTAAAGATTTCCTATCTGGGCAAGCCCTTTATCGTACTCTTTACGTTTATGTTCGTGATGGAGTACTGCAATATAAGGATCCCTAAATGGCTGGAGATTCTGATTATATTATACCACGCATCCATATCCGTGATGGTGCAGACCTGTGAGCACCACCGGCTGTTTTATAACAGTATTTCATTTACGGAGGAGGGTGTGTTCCCCCATATCGTATTTGGTCATGGCTTTTTCTACAATTTCAATACCGGTGTCATCTTTTTGTATGTCATCATCATTTTGTATATATGCCTCAAAAAATACCGCACGATCCAGAGTGAGATTGAAAAAATACAGATATGGCTTATAGTGCTGATGATGCTTCTGGCAGCCGGCTCACTGCTCCTGTTTTTCAGCGGTGTCTGCCAGGGATACGACTGCACGCTGTTTGGCTATCTGTTTGCAACGCTGTTCCAGATGGTGCTTATGTTCCGTTATCATTTGTTTGATACGATTACACTGGCGAAGGAGCAGGCGGTGGATAATCTGCGGGATGGCATCGTCGTGTTCAACACCAGCGATACGGTCCTTTACCTGAACCGGCAGGCCGGGGAGCTCATTCCGGAGATCCGGGAAAAGGCGGTGTCAGGTCAGAAGGACATACCGCGGATCAATGCACTATTGGAAAATAAGGAATTTTTGTTTCAGGATGAAAAGGTATATGCGTTAGAGGACCAGCAGATTGATAAAAATGGTGAACACTACGGGCATATGTATATTTTAAATGATATTACGGACCACTATAATTATACCGAGCTGCTGCGCAGGAAAGCATATGTGGATGTAAACACCGGTGCGAAGAACCGGACCTGCTTTGAGGAGGATATCCAGAAGCTGGATGTCATGCTCGCAGAGGGGAAAACCAGGGATCTGAGGATCGGCGTGGTCGTATGTGACCTGAATGGATTAAAGCATACCAATGACACGCTGGGACATGCCGTGGGGGATAAGATGATCGAGACAGCGGCGAAAATCATGCAGCAGGAGATGACCGGGGCGAAGGATGTATACCGGACCGGCGGCGATGAATTTGTGGTTTTGTATACCGGGGAGGATTGTTCCCGGATGCAGGAGGATATCCGGAGGGTGGAACAGGTCTGTGAGACGGAAAGCAGAAAATACAAATTTCCACTGAGCATCGCCATGGGTTATACGCTGAACAAAGAAAATGAAAAGCTGGAGGAGATCCATAAGCGGGCGGATGATGCCATGTATGAGCGGAAGATGGAAATGAAAAAGGAAGACCCGTCCCTGGTCAGATAGCGGAGAAATACTTGGAGGGCAGTCGGATCTGACCTTGCGCATTTTCCGATTCTATGATAAAATAACATGATTATAAAAGACAGGAGACTGGCGGAGCATCCGTCTGTCCTGCTGAAATGGAGGAAATCAGAAATGAACAAATTATGGGCAATGGGACTTGCCGTGATCATGACAGCTGTTACCGTATGTGGCTGCGGCAGTTCCGATAACAATGGTGCAACGAATGCTTCGGGAAGTGCTTCCCAGGGCTCACAGGCGGTGAAGGTGATCGATGTGGACCTGACGAAGGAGGATTATGCCTTTGGTGTGGATAAGGATCAGCCGGAGCTGCTGGAGGCGGCAAATGAATTTATCAAAGAGATCAAGGACAACGGTAAATTTGAGGTGATCTGTAATAAATATTTTGGTGATGGGGAGCCGACCCCGGTGGAGTCTGCCGATCTGGATTCATCAAAGGACCAGCTTCTGGTAGCGACCAATGCTTCCTTTGAACCATATGAATATATGGAGGGAGATAAGTATCTCGGTATCGACATGGAGGTGGCAGCGGCATTGGCAGAGAAGCTGGGTAAGGAGCTGGTGATCCAGAACATGGACTTCGATTCCGTATGTCTTTCCGTAGGACAGCACAAGAGTGATATCGCCATGGCTGGTCTTACGATCAAGGAAGAGAGAAAGAAATATGTACAGTTCACAGATCCGTATTACAATGCCTCCCAGAGACTGATCGTAAAAGGCGACAACACGGAATTTGATTCCTGTAAGGATGCGGCAGCAGTGGAAAAAATTCTGAAGACAAAGGACAAAAATGATACCATCGGTGTTCAGAACGGGACGACAGGACAGCTCTACTGCCAGGGGGATAAGGATATGGAATTTGACGGCCTCGATGTGACGACGACCGGATATAAAAACGGTTCCCTTGCGGTTCAGGATCTGATCAACGGAAATATCGATTATGTGGTGATCGACTCTGCTCCGGCAAAATGTATTACGGATGCCATCAATAAAATACAGTGACGGGAGACTGGCTCCAGGGGACTGATATTTCCCTGGAGTCAGTTCTTATGAGGTATGTATGGGAAATTTTGGACAAAAAATAGATCAGTTTATAAAAATATTTATCGAGCAGGATGGATACAGGCGGGTGGTCGAGGGGCTGCAGAATACACTGATCATCGCTGTGAGCGGGCTGCTGATCGGTATCCTGATCGGCATCCTCATCGCTACGGTGCGGGTGATTCCGAAATATAAGATACTACCGCGTATCCTGAATGGCATCTGTTCCTTTTATGTCGGTCTGTTCCGTGGTACACCGATGGTGGTACAGCTTCTGGTGGGCTATTATGTGCTGCTCCCGGTCCTGGGAGTGAGGATGACAGGCGTGCAGATATCCTGTCTGGTATTCGGACTCAACAGCGGTGCTTATATTTCAGAGATCATGCGGGGTGGTATCCTGTCCGTGGATCAGGGACAGATGGAGGCAGGCCGTGCGGTGGGACTCAGCTTTGCGGCGACGATGATGAAGATCGTCATACCGCAGGCGGTCAAGAATATTCTTCCCACGCTGGGAAATGAGTTTATTGCCCTGATCAAGGAAACCTCTGTCGTCAGCTTCGTCGGTGCCGCCGATCTGTATGTGGCATTTAACTATATAGGAAGTAACAGCTATGAATTTATGGTTCCTTACCTGGTTATGGCAGTGATCTATATCGTGATTGTGATGCTTATCAGTCTCATGATCAAAATAATGGAAAGGAGCCTGAGAAGAAGTGATAGACGTAATTAATCTTGAAAAACACTTTGGGGACAATCAGGTCCTGAAGGGAATTAATGTAACGATAAATAAGGGTGATATCGTCGTTGTGGTAGGACCATCCGGTTCAGGAAAGAGTACCTTTTTACGCTGCCTGAACTGCATGGAGGATCCGACCGGGGGACAGATCATCTTCAATGGCGTGGATATCGCAGATCCCAGGACGGATATCAATGTACACCGCCGTCATATGGGGATGGTGTTTCAGCATTTCAACCTGTTTAATAACAAGACGGTGCTTGAGAATATCATGCTGGCACCGGTTTATGTACAGCGCAAGGAGAACCGCAGAAAGGGCAGGGCAGCCATCGTGGCAGAGGTGAAGGAGCAGGCGATGGAGCTTCTCGGGCGCATCGGATTGCAGGATAAGGCGGATGTGTATCCGTCCACACTGTCCGGCGGTCAGAAGCAGCGTGTGGCGATCGTGAGATCCCTTGCCATGAATCCGGATGTGATCCTTTTTGATGAGCCGACCAGTGCACTGGATCCCGAGATGGTGGGCGAGGTGCTTGATCTGATGAAATCCCTTGCGGAAGAGGGCATGACCATGATCATCGTGACACATGAGATGGGATTTGCCAGGGAAGTAGCGAACCGGGTACTCTTCATCGATGAGGGAAGGATCCTTGAGGAAAAGCCGCCGGAGGAATTCTTTGGAAATCCGGAAAATCCACGACTGAGAGAATTTTTATCCAAGGTGCTGGCATAGCAGTAAGGGTTTATGACTGATAAAAGGGTGCACGGGAAGGTGCACCTTTATCATGATACGTTATGAAAACGTTTTCATAATGCGAGAAAATAAAGGAGAAAAACAGGAAAGTATAGTCTTATATACCACATAAAACCGAGAGAATACGTTTGCTTATGTTTACATGAAACAAAAAAAGAATTGTGCTACAATGCAGTGGTAAAGGTTAATTGCAGAACGGAGGTTATTATGTTGAAAAAGCTTGTATCTATGATAGTGGGACTGGGACTTATTTTATCACTGGCGGGCTGTGGTTCGTCGGAGGAGGGCAGTGGCGGTAAAACAGCGGTGAGGATTGCCTATTTTCCTAATATTACGCATACACAGGCACTTGTGATGAAAAATCAGAAGACATTGGAGGAAAAATGGAAGGATACATGCGATGTGTCATGGACTTCCTTCAATGCGGGACCGGCTGAGGTAGAGGCGATATTTGCCGGGGAGATCGATCTGGGTTATATCGGTCCGGTACCGGCACTGAGTGCCAATGCCAAGTCAAATGGCGAGGTAAAGATCATTTCCAACGTCACGAATGCCGGGGCGGTACTCCTTAAGAGAAAGGATTCCGGTATCAGCACGGTGAAGGATCTTGCCGGCAAGAAGGTGGCAGTGCCGCAGATCGGAAATACCCAGCATCTGTGCCTGTTGGACCTGCTGACACAGAATGGACTGAAAACAGTGGACAAGGGCGGCGATGTGACGGTAAGTGCCAGCTCCAATGCCGACATCCTCAATCTCATGGACAATGGCAGTGTTGATGCGGCAGTAGTCCCTGAGCCATGGGGTACGACCATCGAAAAAAATGGCAATGCCGAGGTGCTTCTCGAGTATGATCAATTATTCCTTGAGGGAAATTATCCCACGGCAGTTGTCATCGCAAATGGTGACTTCATCAAGGAGCATCCGGAGCTTGTGAAGGAATTTTTACAGGCACATGAGGATGCCACGCTCTATATTAATGACAAGGCATCCGAGGCACAGGAAATCGTCAATAAGGAGATCGAGAGTGTGACAGGAAAGGCACTGGCAGAAGATGTGATCCAGAAGGCATTTGAGAGGATGAAGGTGGACACCGCGCTGAACAAGGAGGCCGTGATGACCTTTGCGAAAATAAGCAGGGACGAAGGATTTATCAGCACAGTACCGGAGGAGAGCGATGTATTTACAACTGAATTCAATTAGTAAGATGTTTACAGAAACAGGGAAGGAGACGCTGCAGGATATTTCCCTTACTGTGGAAAAAGGTGAATTTATCTGTATCGTCGGACCCTCCGGCTGTGGGAAATCCACCCTGCTCAATCTGGTGGCGGGGCTGGATACCCCGTCTGCCGGGGAGATCATACTGGATGCAGAGAAGGTCGGGGGACCGGGGGCTGACCGTGTCGTCATGTTTCAGGAGGCGGCACTGTATCCGTGGCTGAATGTGATGGAAAATGTGATGTTTGGTCTGGAGGCGGCAGGGTATGACCGGGATACCGGACGCGGGATCGCCGAGAAATATCTGAGGATGGTACAGCTCTGGCATTACAGGGATTACCCGATCCATCAGATTTCAGGCGGGATGAAACAGCGGACGGCACTGGCGCGGGCACTTGCCCTGGATAGCAAGCTGCTTTTGATGGATGAGCCCTTTTCGGCACTGGATAAGCAGACGATCAATATCCTCCGGGCAGAGCTGGAGGAGATATGGGAGAAGACGCAGAAGACGATCCTCTATGTGACCCACAGTGTGGAGGAGGCAGTTTATTTTGCGGACCGGGTGGTGGTGATGGCACAGAATCCGGGCTGTATCAGGGAGATCATCCCGGTGGGGCTGCCCCGTCCGAGAAATATCGAATCCGGTGGATTCGTCACACTGAGAAAAAGGATACTGGAACAGGTACAGGAGAGTGCCCGTCAGAGTATGGCAGAGGAATTTGATGAGGAGGCAGGGTCATGAAGGGAAAGAAAATCATCGGCAGTATTTTGTTCGCGGTGGGACTGGTTGCCCTGTGGCAGTTTCTCTATGTGGCAGCGACGGACTGGTTTGACTGGGCGAAGCCCTATGCGGTCCCCCATCCGCTCGGTGTCTGGCGAAGCATCTGTACGCTGGCCCTGGACGGAACGCTTCTGTCTGCCGTGGCAAATAGTATGCTGCGTGTACTGATCGGTTTCGGGATCTCCATCGTCATAGGGGTCATATTTGGCATCCTGATCATACAGTCAGAGTATCTTGCCAGAAATTTAAAGCCGCTGATCCTGGGTATCCAGACACTGCCCAGTATCTGCTGGGTTCCCTTTGCGATCCTGTGGTTCGGGCTGGGGGAGAGTGCCATTATATTTGTCGTGGTCATGGGATCCGCTTTTAGTATCGCGATCGCTGTGGAGAGCGGCGTAAAGAGTGTGCCGCCCATCTATATCAGGGCAGCGAGGACCATGGGGGTATCCGGACAGAAAATGTATACAAAGGTGATCTTTCCAGCGGCACTTCCTTCCTTTGTCTCGGGGCTGAAGCAGGGCTGGTCCTTTGCCTGGCGTGCCCTGATGTCCGGTGAGGTGATGTCGGCATCGGTGGGACTGGGCTTTACCCTGATGGTAGGAAGGGATCTGGCGGATATTAATCAGGTTATGACCGTTATGCTGGTGATCATCCTGATCGGTATTATCATCGACAAGGGGATTTTTTCCAGTGCAGAGCGGCATATTTTACGCAAGCGGGGGCTGACCATGGGAAAATAACGGCGGTCAGCCGCCCGGCAGGAGGGAAGGAGGCAGGTGGATGTCGTTAAAGAGGATTTCACAGCTGACAGGGGCATCTGTCGCCACCGTGTCACGGGTGCTGAACAATCCCCGGTATCAGTGCCAGGATAAGGAAATGACGGAACGGATCCGTCAGGCAGCGAGGGAG
>N._stephensi_708_cecum__coassemble_4_pt1 | contig 25472 bp, 24 predicted proteins | sample N__stephensi_708_cecum__metabat2_high_PE_008 | metagenome-assembled genome bin N
TGAGATACACATGGCTGGATGAATATCTTTTAAAGAAAAAAGCGGTGACAAAGGATCTGAAGAAGGAGTGGAACTGGATCCGGTATCAGATTGGCGGGAAATTGTTTGCGGCAGTCTGTCTGGACAAAGAGGATAAGCCATTTTACATAAATCTGAAACTGGATCCGATGGAGGGGGAATTTCTCAGGGAGCAGTATGAGGATATCATTCCGGGGTATTATTCGGATAAAAGGCACTGGAATTCTATTAAAGTGGATGGGGAAGTGCCGGATGAGCTTCTGAAGGATCTGCTGGATAAATCCTATGAGCTGGTGCTGGCAGGATTCAGTAAGAAAAAACAGCGGGAGATGCTTTCACAGGAGGATTGAGATGGAACAGCAATATTCAGTATTTTTTAAAAGTATTATAGATCAGGATAAGTGCGCTGTGGTTATTTGTAACCGGCAGCACGAAATTATTTATATGAACCCTGCCGCCGTCCGGAGATATGCCAGACGGGGTGGTGAAAAGCTGGTCGGGCAGAGTCTTCTGGACTGCCACAATGAAGAATCAGCAGGGAAAATAGAGCAGATCGTCCAATGGTTTGATGATTCTGTTGAACATAATCTGGTTTATACCTTCCATAATGAAAAGGAAAATAAAGATGTCTATATGGTGGCACTCAGAGATGGGGAGGGCAGGCTGATCGGCTATTATGAAAAACACGAGTACAGGAATCCGGAGACCATGGAGCGTTATGATCTGTGGTGATTACGGAGAGTGGACCGGGGTTAAAGAAGAGGGGCAAAAGCCCCCCTATTTTTTCTTCTTTTTAATTTTGATCTTACAGTATGCCTTTTTGCCGGATCCGTCCTTTGCCTTTGCATAAACCTTGACGGTATGACCGATGCCCTTCTTTTTGGGCTTCACAACGCCCTTCTGGGTTACTGATGCACATTTTTTATTGGAAACGTACCATTTTACTTTCTTATTTGTCGCTTTTTTCGGTGTTACCGTTGCTTTTAGCTTTAGCTTTTTCTTATAGCGCAACGTTGCTTTCTTTTTGTTGAGCCTGACTTTTGTTACCTTGATCTTTGTCGAGGTATTGTTTGTCGAGGAAGTAGTGTAGGTGGCAGCAGGTATCCTGCTCAGATCCAGGATACCTCCCGTTTTACAGTAACGGGACAGCTTGCTGACCTTTCTTACACAGGTAAGAAGGCGTTCACGGCGCTGAACCGCATTATCCTTTGTGTAGGTGGATGCCAGAATAGCAACAGCGGCTGAGACCGAGGGTGCTGCCATGGAGGTTCCGCTGTATACATTATATTTCCGGAGCGAGGAAGAGGAAGGATTGGCAGTGGAAATGGAAATATTATCCAGGTACAGCTCTGGCACAGACTGAAACGATCCGCTGAGTCCCAGGATCATAAAATAGGTTTTGTCGTCAACGTCATAAAAATTCTTAGAAGAGCATCGGGCACTCTGATGTTCCCAGTCCAGGACACCATTTTCCCTGATCCCGATATCATAGCCGAGATAGTATGAGGCATTCGGGGAGAGATCAAGTTCTGTGACATCGATATAAAACAACAGGGAATCCGTATAGGAAGACGGAGATATCTTCAGGCGGAGGGAGCCGCTGCCCCGGTTGCCGAGGGAATCCTCTGTGCTGTGTGAAATATCCGATACATTTACTGACCCGGCGGACAGAAAGAGGGATTTGTCCAAAGTATTACAGGAGGAAAAATAGCTGCACAGGGCATCCCGCTCAGTGGCAGGCAGAAGTGCCGGGTAAAATTCACCGGCATTGACAGTGGAAAGGATCTGGCTTCCGGGAGCGAAAAGATCTACCGTAGAAGCACCATAATCCGAATACCCGGCCCTGGCATCAGTTGTGTCAGAGGCCCCTACCGTGACGATATAAGAACTGCTGATATCGTAAGGACATTCCTTTGATTTGTCAGAATCGTGGTTTACCCCATCATTGCCTGAGGCAAAAACAAATACAGCTCCTGCCTTTCCGATCTTCTCGATGAGGGATTTCATGGTACTGCTGGATTTGCCACCCCCCCAGGAGCAGTTTACGGCAGCGATATTGACTCCCAGCTGCTGTGCCTGATAAATGTAGTTAAAGGCACCGATGACAGCGGAGTTATATGCCTTGCCGGAAGAATTAAATACCTTTAGTGCCATCAGCTTTGCGTTAGAGCTGATGCCGGAGATCCCGGTTTTGTTGTTGGTGGCAGCACCGATGACACCGGCACAGTGGGTGCCGTGCCCGTCCTCATCCTCATCCATGGGGTCAGTATCGCCGTCACCGAAGTCATATCCGTAAATGCCCTCCAGGGCAGGGGATGTGTTTTTCCACATATGGGTGGCAAGATCCTCATGTGTGTAATCTATGCCGGTATCCACGATGGCGACTACAGGGGTTTTTGTGCCGGAGCTCTGTTTCAGGCCGGAATAACGGATCCCCTCACTGGTGACATTTGTCCCGTCCAGATACCACTGGAAGGACGACATGGGATCATTGACAGACCATTTCTCCTGGTAATAATCGGGCTCTGCGGATACGACATATGCCTGATCATCCAGCTTTGACAAAAGCTCGGTGGTGGAATATGTATCAGAGGAAACCTTAACTACATATAAAGATTTGTCCTCTAGAAAATCCTGTTCAGCTTTTGTTCTGCCAAGGACTTCGGCATCACCGAAATCCCATGAGTCATCTACTGTGATATTTTTGTCAAAGGGAACCTCGCCTTCCCTTGTAAGGGAAGTCTGATGGGGGGCAGCTATGGTCAGCAGTACCTGCCCGTCCCTACAGCTTTCATCAGACATAAGATCCGCTCCGGGCTCTGCTGTCTGGGTCTGGGCATTTGCCGGTAATACTTCTGTGGGTGAAAGCATCATGGCAGCCATAAGAATAATAGAAAAAAAACGTTGCATCATAGAGACCTCCTGTAAAAATTATATTTTAAAAGTATTGCGTCAAAGCATATTTGCTGATATTATGTAGTTATAATATCAATAAAATGTGACGGAAATAAGACGAGGGGGTAAAGAATCATGATATTTGTAAAAGTAGATGAACTGAAGCCGGGTATGCGTCTTGGTAAGCCTATTTATAATAAGAATGGTGTACTGCTGTACGACAGGGACACAAAGCTCAATATGCAGGCGATCTATGGAATCCGGAACTTTGGATTGATGGGACTTTATATCCTGGAGCCGGCAGAGCCGGTACCGCCGATGACAGAGGATGATATCAATTTTGAGCGTTTTCAGACCATGGCAGTTTTCAGTATCCGGGAGGACCTGGGACTGATTGCAGAGGGCAAGAAGGATAAGGGACTGGACTGGCTCTGCGGACTCGTGATCAAAAATTATGGCGAGCTGGACCGGAAGATCAATTTTGTGCAGAATCTGCGCAGCAATGAGGACAATATATATAAGCATGTTCTGAATGTGGCGATCCTGTCGGCTATCATAGCCGGGCAGATGGGACTTCCCATCGGCCGTATCAATACCCTGGTGAAGGCATCTATCCTGCATGATATCGGTTCGTTAGAACTGAAGCTCACGGATGAGGAGGAGATGGGAACGGATGAGAAGACAGCAGTGAAAAAGGCAACACAGGATATCCTGAAGCAATATGACAATATGGATGAGGAGACACTCCGTGTCATCACCCAGCTGCATGAGCTGTATATCCGTGAGGAGGAGGGCGAGGTCCCGCTGGCATTGAAGCAGAGCATGAACCCCAATATCCTGTATGTGGCAGATTCCTATGACCGTATGACAGCCATGAAATCCCATGAAGAGCCGACCTCGGAGGTAGCAGCGATCCGCAATCTCCTGGACAAGCCGGAGCAGTATGAGCCCAAGGTGGTCAATGCCCTGATCCGAGGCATCAATATTTTGTACCCGGGTGTATGTATCGAGCTGACCAATCATGAGAAGGGGCTTGTCATACATGCCAATGAAGACAATATATTTGAGCCATTGGTATTGAATTTCCGTGATAATAACCTGTATGATCTGTCCTGGGAGAGCGTGAAGAAGGAAATGCAGATCCTGGATGTCATGAAAACCATGGACAATCGTATCAAACTGGACCGTTCTTTATTGGAGGAGTATCAATAAAAAGGAAACTAAAGATTTTTCCCTGATCAGCCGAAATATGATAATAGAGACAGCCAGCACTGGTCTGAATATCTCAGTACCGGTGCTGTCCGTTGTTTTAGGAAAGAGAGCGTGAAATCTATGGTGATTCAAAACAATAAGATTTCCCCTACCTTGAACGGCATGGATCATGTGAAAGAAATGGGCGTGCCAGTACAGAATGCCAGGGATGGCAGAGTTTCCAATGATATTTTGGATATTACAATGGATTGTGCAGTACCGGGAAAGTCGGGAAGCAGCACTGTGTATACAGAGGCACAGGCAAGACAAGTACATAATGATACAGTGGAGTTGGCACAGGACAGTGGAATCTCTCCTGCTGATTTTATCAGCCGCTGCATAACGGGAGAGGATGCATTGGCACTGGATGACGAGGAAACCCCGCTGGAGGATTACACTTCATCTCAGTTAGAGAGGGCACTCAGCCGTGTAAAGGAACAGCGTTCCGAAAAAAGACAGGCAGTCAGGGATCAGGTGGATCAGGAAAGGGAAAAGAAGGAAGCACAGGAGGATGCCGCTATTCGCAATATGGCAGAGGCCGGTGTGTCTGACCAGATCCTGAAACAGCTGCAGGAAAGCGGATTGTCCGTTTCATCGGATCATGTTTCACGTCTGGCCCAGGCAGTCAGCCTGACGGCGCAGCGCAGTCGGATCTCTCCTGCTTCGGTGGAGTTTTTTGTCCGTGACCAGCTGAAGATAACACCGGAAAATATAAATAATGGACAGTATGTGTCGCGTCGGATGCCCTATGTGGAGGACAGGGTGGCAGATTCCCAGGGCTTTGATGAAGTCAGGGATCAGGTCGCAGAGATTCTGAAAAAGGGAGCTCTTACGCTGTCGGATGGTGCCATGGTAACGGATGATGTCATGGTGTCTGACGACACCATGGAGACAGCAAAGTGGCTGTATGACCATGAGCTTCCGGTGACAGCAGAGAATGTCCGCTTATGTCAGCAGCTGGAGCAGCTGAAGGAACTGGATGATGAGACATTGCTGGGACGGATTGTGGATAATATTGTGGATGGTGTGTCACCGGAAAAGGCGGATCTCACCAAAATATCCAGGGAGGAAGCGTCACGCGCTATCCGGGAGCTGGTTGAGACGGAGGACGATGTATTACGCCAGACTTACAGGACGGAAGCTGATTTTATCAGCGCAAAGCGTCAGATGGAGGAGATCCGCCTTTCCATGACCATTGAGGCGGCGCGTGCCATGTCTGCCAGAGGGATCGACCTGGATGTATCCAATCTGGAAAAAATTGTAGAGGATCTCCGGATGCAGGAACAGCAGGCAAAAGAAGCATTGCTGGTGGAGACAGATCTTCCGCTGACCGAGGCGAATGCCGGTCAGATGGCGGATACGATCCAGGCAGCGAAAAATGTACTGACTGCCCCGGCAGGACTACTGGGTACTGCCATGGAGGCGGGGGAGGAGCTTACCCTTGCCGGTCTATCGGAGACAGCGACCAGACAGAAGGAGCAGTTTGCCAGGATGGAGCAGACCTATGAGGCGGTGGGTACAGAGGTGCGCCGGGATCTGGGTGATTCCATGAACAAGGCGTTTGGCAATATTGATGAGATCCTCGGGGAGCTGGGCATGGAGAAAACCGGGATGAACCAGAGGGCGGTCCGTATCCTTGCCTATAACCAGATGCCGCTGACAGAAGAAAATATCGAACGCATGAAGGAATATGACAGCAGGGTCACTGCCCTGATGGAAAACCTGAAGCCTCCGGTTGTGGCTGAGCTGATCCGGAGAGAGATCAATCCGCTGGACATTTCCCTGGAGGATCTGGATCAGGCAGTAAAGGAGGTCCGGGAGAGCATTGTGGACGAGGATATTTCGTTCCGGCGGTTCCTGTGGAAGATGGATCACCAGAAGGAGCTGACAGAGGAGGAACGCCAGGGCATGATTGGTGTATACCGTCTGCTGGATAAGATAGAGAAAAGTGATGGTGCCGTGATCGGCAAGGTGATAAAGGAGGGCAGGGAGCTGTCCTTATCTTCCCTCCTTTCGGCTACCCGTACCCGGAGGGCAGAGGGAATCGATGTATCGGTGGATGAGGAGTTTGGCGGTCTGGAGGATGTTGTCCGCACCGGACTGCAGATCGATGAACAGATCCGTGCAGCATACGGCAGCACGGTTCTGGAAAAGCTGCAGCACAGCCTGTCACCGAAGGTATTGAAGGAAAATGGTACCGCTGGTATGGAGCTGTCCCTGGAGGAATTGCTTGAGCAGTGTGTGACAGAGGGCGAGACGGCGGAGGAGATGAAGCCGTATTACCGGGAAATGTCAGAGAGGGTGGCAGCGGCGATGGAGGATCCGGAGGGACAGATACAGCAGTTTCTGGAGGCATTGTCCCTGTCGGACAGTGCGGCAAACAGGATGCTGGCGATGGAATATCTCGGTAATGGGCTCACGGAATATACCAGATTGTGGAAACGCTCAGAGAGTGATGCCCTGCAGGATGCCTTTGACGAGCCGGACCGGCTGGATGACGTATATGAGGAGCTGGATGGTATTCATCAAAAGATGCTGTCGGAGCAGAAGAAAAATGACGATATAACATATAGTGAGGCCCTCTCCCTGGCGAAGATGGCGGGCAGCATTTCCTTTTATCGGAGCCTGCGCAGTCATCAGACCTATGAGGTGCCGCTTGTCACGGAAGAGGGAGTGACGACCTGTCATGTGACGATCCAGAGCGGCGGAAACAGAAAAGGGACGGTAGAGATCTCAGTTGAATCAGACCAGCTGGGAAAGACAGAGGCGACATTCCGTGTGAATGGCAGTCATGTCAAGGGCTTTGTCACCGTGGAAAATTCGGAATACGTGGAGAGATACCAGGGTATTCTGGCTGGATTTGAAAAGGATTTGGAAGAGAATGGTTTCACTATGGATAGTGACAGCCTGATTCAGGGAAGCAGACGTTCTCTTCATAAGATGCATGATACTCATGCAGATAGAGCAGGTGGTACCAGGAATAAGGACCTGTACCAGGTAGCAAAATGTTTTCTAGTAAATGTAAAAGGGAAAATGACCGGAAAGGAAGATGAAGTATGAAAATTAACACAAATATAGCAGCGATCCGTGCAAATTATAATTTGAATACGGTACAGCGCAGACTGACAGACAGCACGATGAAGCTGTCCTCGGGATACCGCATCAATAAATCAGCAGATGATGCGGCAGGTATGGCGATCTCCCGAAAGATGCAGGCACAGATCCGTGGCCTGAAGCGCGCCTCACAGAATGGTTCGGACGGGATTTCTTTTATACAGACAGCAGAGGGTGCCCTGACAGAGATCGAGGCTATGCTGCAGAGATGCCGTGAGCTGTCGGTGCAGGCGGCAAATACCGGAGCTACTACGATCGAGGACAGACAGGCGATCCAGGAGGAGATCGATGCCCTCCGGGAGGAGATCGACCGTCTGGCAACCCAGACAGAATACAATACCATGAATATGCTGGATGGTTCCTGCTGCAGACAGTATACCTCAGATAATGTGGGGGTTAAACTGATCTCTGCTACTGATGATGTAAAGCTGACGACATATCATCTTAACGTGGATGCACCGGCGACACAGACGAAGATGACCACAGGAGTACTCGCCTTTACAGATCCGTCCGATACTGTGGATGAAAGTGCAGAGGGAAGGATCCAGATCAATGGAGAGAGCATCAAGGTTGAGGCGGGGCAGTCCTATGAGGAGATTTATTCACAGCTCCGCGATTACTGTGAGATGATGAATATAGACTGTGTTCCGGTGAATGGCGGTATAGAGTGTGATCTCAGTAAGGCAGACGGGCTTTCACTGGTGTCTAAGCTGTATGGTGCATCATATAAGATATCCCTGACAACAGATAATCCTGTCCTGGCATCAAAGCTGGGGATTGACGGGGCATCGACGGTGCTGGGTCAGGATGCAGAGGTGACGCTGAAGGACGGTTTTTCTAATACCGCTACTGTTTTTGTTGATGGCGGGCGTGTGGAGGTATCAGACCGCAATGGATTCCAGATGATTTTTGATGTCTCTAATGCGACGGCGGGTGACGCTGCCGTGACGATGCTGGACGCTGGTTATGTATCGATCCAGATCGGTGCCAACGAGGGGCAGACCATAGATATTTCCGTGCCTCCGGTAACGGCGCAGGCACTGCACATTGAGTACAATAATGTATGTAGTCTGGAGGGTGCCACATATGCGATCCGGTCGTTTAACGACGCTATCGATCAGGTGTCAGCGATCCGCGCCAAGCTGGGCGCATACCAGAACCGTCTGGATTCCGCAGTAAGCAACCTGGATACAATGCATGAGAACCTGACAGAGGCGTGCTCCCGCATCGAGGATGTGGATATGTCTGAGGAGATGACCAAGTATACAGAGGCAAGTGTTCTGGTACAGGCAGGAACCTCCATGCTTGCACAGGCAAACAACCAGCCGCAGACGATCCTTCAGCTGTTACAGGGGTAAAGACCGGATTGCTGTTGCGTAAAAGGTGTACAGATGGAGGGTAAATATGGAAAAAGAAAAGCTGCAGGAATTTGCCACGCGTGTTTCGCAGGCGAACCGGAGCGAGCTGGTCGTTGTTATCTTTGAGGCGGCACTGGAAAGCATTGCCGGGGGCAGGGCGGCACTGGAAAAAAATGAAATAACAGAGGCGCGGAAGGAAATCGACCGCGCCAGAGGAATGATAGATGAGCTGCTGCATAGTCTGGATCTACAGTACCCGATTGCACATTATCTGCGTCAGCTGTATATTTATGCCTATCGTGAATTGTGCCAGGGGATTGCCCTCCGGGATACGGACAGGCTGGATCACGCTTCGGATGTATTGAACGGACTGCTGCCATCGTTCCGTGAGGTGGCAAAGCAGGATGGGTCCGGACCGGTCATGGAAAATACACAGCAGATTTATGCCGGGCTGACCTATGGACGGGGGCAGTTAAATGAGACGATCGCAGTAGGTGTGGAGACGAATCGCGGATTTGAGGCGTAGCCCGTTCAACCGACTCCTTCCATTTCCTTCATCTGCCGGAGGAGATACCGGTAACGGAAGGAAATGGCATTCATTTCATAGATGTAGCTGTCGATCAGATCCGGATCGCACACATTTTCGAAATTGGAGTTGGCAGTTTCCAGGGCCTGCTTCAGATCTTCAATTTCTTTGATTAAATCTTCCCGTGCCTTTGTCACGGGAGTTTTTTTGTAAAATCCCATGAAAATCCTCCTTTTCTGCTATTAGTATAGTCCTGTTTTTACCATCTTATGCAAAAAATGGAACTACGATAGTAGAAAATAAATTTTAAAAAAATCTATTGACAACCCCTTTGCTCTGTGCTAATGTGTTACTCACATCACAAACAGGAGGTGGGGATTATCCCGGAGAAAGAAATTCTGTTTCTCGTCCTCGTCATTGCCTCGTTATGTGATATTTCATGCTACAGGGTACCGAATCTGATCCTCATACCAGCTCTTGTATTCAGCCTGTTCGGGCATATCGGTATGCAGGGAGTCTATGGCATTTTACCCTGGCTTGCGGGAATGGTCATTCCCTTTATTCTATGCTACACCTTATATCGGTGCCGTATGCTGGGGGCATCAGATAGTAAGATGTATTCAGTGGTCGGAAGCTTTGTCGGATTACGTCTGCTTTGTTCAATCATGGCGGTATCCCTGGTTCTTGGGGCCGCGATGGCAATCGGCAAAATGATTCTCCGAAACAATTTCAGAAGCCGTTTTCGGCATTTATTCAATTATGTATGCTGCTGTATGCAGGAAAAGAAAATGACGCAGTATTATGACAGGAAACAGGAGGGCGACGATGGGATCATACCTTTTATCGTAGCGATTTCACTGGCTGTATTATTCTGTGCGTATTAGAGGAGGTGGTCACATAGAGGATGTGACATTGCTGCTCTATCTGAGGGATGTGGAGTATGGCAAGCGTTTGCTTCGCTTTCTGTTACAGAAAAAGAATCCGAGGATACATCCTGAGCTAGTGACAGCAAAAAACAAAATGGAATTCCGGGTTGGGGCAGATCCAGAGAGATTTGTAGTGCTGACGGATGATCCGGAAATCCGTGAGGACGGGAAACGCAAGGTGATTTTATTATCCAGTCAGCAAAACAGGATGCAGAAAAAAATTTTTCAGTATCAGAAGGCGGAGGGGATTTATCAGGAACTCCTCTGGCAGCTCAGGCTGGAGCCGGAAGAGCATCCGGTGCCGGTGGAAAAGGCAGAGACAGGAGTGGGTGATATGGTATATGCTGTGTTTTCTCCGGAGGCGGAGGAAGGGACAGGTATGGCAGTCGTACTCAGCCAGTATATGGCGACGAAGGGAAAATGCCTGTATCTGCAAATGTCGGGGCTGCCGGTATACTTTGCTGGCAGCCTGGACATGAAGCCGGATTTTGGTGCGAGGGGGATGGGGGAGCTGTTGTTTTTACTAAGGCAGGAAAGCTTTGCCGAGCAGATGCAGCAATGCTGCCGGCGGCTCGGAAAGGCGGATATGCTTCCCCCCATGACACATTTTAAGGATCTTCTGGATTGCCGGCCGGAGGATTGGGAATATTTTCTCAGAAGATTGAAGGATGACTGCGGATATGACAGTGTCGTTGTGGAGATGGGGATGATTTACGAGTTTTTTCTGGATATCATGGAAAAGGCAGACCGGATCCTGTTCCTGCAGTCCCCGGGATGTGTGGGGCACATCCGGCGTGCCGTATTCCGGAGATATTGTCAGACGGAGGGGAAGGATGATCTGTTGTCACGGATAAAATATATCCGGTGTACAGAGGATGTTTCCCGGATCACAGAGGGATGGGATCGTCTGGAGCTGTCAGGGCTGGCAGAGGACAGGCAAAGGATGGAGTGGATGAAAAAGCTGTTGGAAGGAGGGGATGCGGAGGATGACTACATCGTGTCAGACATCAGATAGACGGAAGGAGATACTGCGCCAGCGGGTTATGGAGGAGATACCGGCAGGAGCTGAGCTCAGTGATGAGGAGCTGAAGGAACTGATTGGCAGACGGATCGAGGAGGCGGCAGGAGAAGAATACATACGACTGGAGGAAAAGAGAAATCTGAGGCATATGGTATTCAATTCCATCCGGAAAATGGATGTTCTCCAGGATATTCTGGAGGATGAGGATGTCACAGAGATCATGGTAAACGGACCGGACCATATTTTTATCGAGAAGGAGGGATGCCTGACGGAAACAGGACTTAGCTTTGGAAACCAGGGAAGGCTGGAGGATATCGCCCAGCAGATTGCCTCTTCCGGCAACCGCATCGTAAATGAATCCAATCCGATCCTGGATGTCCGGCTGGCAGATGGCTCCCGCGTCAATATCGTGGTTCCGCCGATCGCCATTGAGGGACCGGTTATCACGATACGAAAATTCCCCAAAGAGGCAATGACCATGAAAAGGCTGATCCAGATGGGTGCTGTCACAGAGGAGGCAGAGGAATTTTTAAGGAAACTGGTAAAGGCAAGGTACAATATTTTTATATCAGGTGGAACAGGGGCTGGGAAAACTACTTTTCTCAATATTCTGTCCAATTTTATCCCTCATACGGAGAGGGTCATCACGATTGAGGATTCAGCAGAGCTTCAGATCCAGAATATCGATAATCTGGTGCGGCTGGAGGCACGTAATGCCAATGTGGAGGGGAAGAACCAGGTCACGATCAGGGATCTTGTAAAAAGTGCTTTGCGTATGCGGCCGGACCGGATCATTGTGGGGGAGATCAGGGATTCGGCAGCGATCGATCTTCTCACTGCCATGAATACGGGGCACGATGGGAGCCTGTCGACGGGACATGCCAACAGTCCCGCTGATATGCTGAACCGTCTTGAGACACTGGTCCTGATGGGGCTGGATATCCCTTTGGAGGCGATACGGCAGCAGATCGCTTCCGGGATCGACCTGATCGTGCATCTTGGACGTCTTCGGGATAAGTCACGTAAGGTGCTGGAGATCAGTGAGGTTACAGAGGTAGTGGAGGGCCGGATCCAGTTATCGCCCCTGTATGTATTCCGGGAAGAGGGGGAGCAGCAGGGAAAGGTGCTGGGAAGGCTGCAGGGTACAGGGAGACATCTGAGGGCACTGGATAAGTGTCAGAGGTCGGGGGTGGAGATATGAGGGATTATACCGTGTTCCATCTGACGAAAAGGGAATTCATACGGTACAGTGTGATTGGGATGGCGGGAGTCTATATTCTTTTGTATCTGTTTTATCAGAGTCCTGCTTTTTGTTTCCTGTTATCCCTGCCGGGAGTGCCGGCCTGTCTCTGGTATCAGAAAAGAAGGATGGCAGAGAAAGTCCGCTGGCAGCTGATGCTGGAGTTTAAGGATGCCATGGAGAGCTTTGTATCAGCACTGGTGGCAGGATATTCGATGGAAAATGCAGTATCTGAGGCGTATCATGATTTGCAGCTGATGTATGGAAAGGAGACGGCGATGCTGTGGGAGCTCCGTGAAATACAAAGGCGGCTGGCACTGGGTGAGGCACTGGACAAGCTATTGCTGGATCTGGGCAGACGCAGCGGGGTGGAGGACATTATTACCTTTGCACAGATTTATGCTACGGCGCGCCGCAGTGGCGGCAATCTGGTAAAGGTAATGAAACGGACGGCAGATCATATTTCGGAGAAGGTGGAGATCCAGCGGGAGATTCGGACAGCCATTGCAGGAAAAAGGATGGAGGCAGTCTGTATGATGCTGATCCCTCTTCTGATCATTCTATATCTGAAGATTTTTTCCCCGGGATTTCTGGATCCCCTGTATCAGGGACTGAAGGGAAGATTGTTTATGACTGTTATCCTGTGTGCCTACCTGGCGGCGGTTATGTGGAGCTGTCATATTATGAAGGTGGCAGAGGGATGAGGGAGGAGGTGCCGGATTGAAGAGGTGGCTATATCAGCAGAAGGGAACCCGTGAATATGCAGAGAGTCTGTATCCCAGGGAAAAAAGGGAGGAGGTGCTGGGGAGAATATGGAAAAAGCGGATCCGCAGTATATTGGTGCTGATTTCGGCGGCAGCTGCCGTATGGCTGTATTGCTTTCTGTCTGAGCCGGAAGATTCTGTATTGGTGGATGGGAAATACCTGGCGAGACAGGCAGAGGATTCGCAGATCGAGCTGGGAGTGACAGGAAGAAAGGGAGATCAGGTATGGGAAAAGACGATTTCCCTTCGTGTCGGACAGCGAAAATTTACGAAGGAGGAACAGGGTGAGCTGGATAAAAAGCTGGAGGTTTATGTATCGCAGAGGCTGCCGGGGGAAAATCCCTCGCTGGAAAATGTGAGCAGGCCACTACAGCTTGTCACAGAACTGCCGGATACAGATGCTGTACTGGAATGGCTTTGGGATGAGGAGTATATGGGAGAGGGCGGGACCCTGTCTGTGGAAAATATCCCGGCAGAAGGGGTGGATACCGATATCATGCTGAAGGCATCGTGGAGAAACTGGAAACGAACGCTGTATTATCACGTTCATCTTATGCCTCCGGAGCTGAGCACGGAAAAGCAGCAGATCTGGGAAGCAAAAAAGGTTCTGAAGCAGACATTGAAGGATGCGGCATACGAGGAGACGGTAACATTACCGGAGAAGGCAGGTGATACTCATCTCAGTTATCATATGCCCGGAGAGGAAAAGAGTTATATTCCGGTTTTTTTTGTACTGGCAATGATCCTTTTGCTGCCTGTTTTATGGAGGGAGACGCAAAAAAAAGCATTGGCGGGACGGGAGGAGCAGATGATGCTTGATTATCCCGGTCTGGTAAATAAGGTTATGCTCCTTTTGGGGGCAGGACTGACCTTCCGCAAGGCAGTAGAGCGTCTGGGAATGGAATACGAAAGAGATCTCAGGGAAGGGGTGAAAATCCGGTATGCTTATGAGGAGCTCTGTATCATGTTACAGGAGATGCGGGATGGTGTTTCAGAGAGAAGAGCGGTAGAGCAGTTCGGCAGGAGGTGCCGGATGCTTCCATACCTCAGATTCTCCTCTGTGATCGCCCAAAATCTGAAGAAGGGGGCAGAGGGGATCCTGGAGCTATTGGAGAGGGAGTCCTTTGAAGCGGCGCAGCAGCGGCGGGAAAGAGTGCTGCAGATGGGAGAGACAGCAGGGACTAAGCTGTTATTTCCCATGATGGTGATGCTGGGACTGGTGATGGGGATCATTATGGTTCCTGCTTTTATGACATTATAGGAAGGAGATTTTTGATATGGGAAATATAGGATTATTTTTTAAAGAGGAGGAGGCGATCGGTGTGGTAGAGATTATTCTGATCCTTGTGGTACTGATTGCCCTGGTACTGGTGTTTAAAACAAAGATCACGTCTGTGGTGAATAAGGCGTTTAAGTCCTTTAACTCAGACTCAAACAGTATTATTGGTTAGCCGCAGGGGCAGTATTACCGTGTTTCTTTCCTTATCAGGGATTTTGATATTTGCCTTGCTGGGAACATTGGTAGAGACTGCCCGCTATACAGCATGTGCCAATCATACGGCACGGACGATCCGGACTTCTACCGAGGCATTACTCACGGAGTACAGCCGTCCCCTGTATGATCACTATGGTTTGTTTTTTCTGGAGGATACAGGGACAGCATTTGAAAAGGTCATAGCCCGTTATGCGGCAGATACGATGGAGGCTGCCGGAGAGGGGGATATGGATTTTTTCAGAGGAGAGATCCGCCGGATCGATGTGACAGATAAAACCTGTCTGGGAGATCATAAGGCGGCACCGCTCCAACAGGAGATCCGGGAAGAGATGAGCCGTAAGCTGGTGAAGGATCAGCTGAAAAAGTGGCTGGGGACCTCCTCGGATGCAGGAGAGGCAGATAAGATAGCAGGGGAGATTGAGGATACGGTGGAGAAACAGCAGGAGCTGGCAGAGCTGGATAAACAGCTGTTGCGGCTTATGAAGTGGATTGACGGTATCACGGTTTCTGATGGTACGATATCCTGTGAGGATGAATTTATAAAAATGTTCGCAACAGGAGAAAAGAAGAGCCAGAATTTTGGCATAAAGGAAAGCTCTGTCTGGAAGAAAATGAAGGAACATCTGGATGACAGTCCGTGCCATTGGGAAAAATTGGACCGGAAAAGCTTCCTGGCAAAGGTAAAAAGGGTTGAAAAGCTGACAGGTCAGGCGATCACGGAGGCAGACGATCTGAAAAGGGCATTCCGGAAATGCCAGGGGAAAAATAAGGAGTTTGCGGATCATGACAAAAGGATGGAGCAGCTGATCCGGCAGCTGACGGTGCTGCAGGGAAATAAGCGCGTTCTGTCTGAGACAAAAAAATTACTGCAGGAGCCACTGGAGGAGGAGCACTATGACCAGCTGGACCAGCTCTGGAGGGATTATGATACGGAAAGTATCTGTTTTGATTATACCGGTGTGGGGGAGCGTGGCGGTGCGGAGCATCCGCTGGATGCCCTGTCGGCTGTATGGGGCGATGGCATTTTGAGCCTGGTCTGCCAGGATACCCAAAAAATATCCGGCTCCTCTGTAGAGGAAGCGGATGGGTTTGCCCGGCTTTATGAGGAGCAGGAGGAGACAGGGGAGGATTATGCGGACCGGGTTTCCGGGCTGACGGCAGAGGAGAAGGTATCGTTATCCGGTGTTGTGGGAGATCTGGCAGGTTATGGTATGGATGAATTCTGTCTGGATACCTATATCCAGGAGCGGTTTTCCTGTTATGGAAAAACCACCTCCGGATGGAAAAGAGCCCTGAAATACCAATGGGAATATATCATAGCGGGAAACCATTCCGACAAGAGAAATCTGGAGGCTGTCCTGAACCGGATTCTTCTGATGAGGACACCGGTGAATTTTGCCGCTATCTATAAGGATGCCGCAAAAAAGAACCAGGCATATGCAGCAGCAGCGGCAGTTGTCGGTTTTACAGGACTCGAGCCCCTGATCCGACTGACCCAGACAATGATCCTGATTGTATGGTCCCTGGTGGAGGCACTGGTAGATGTAGCAGGGATCCTGCAGGGACGACATGTACCGCTGCTAAAGAAGAGCTCACAGATTCTTACCGGCTTTCCGCAGATATTTCAGATTTCAGGAAAGGTTATCACGGAACGGGCAGCGAAATTCAGCAGGGCGACGAAAAAATCATTTGGATATAAGGAGTATCTGTTGCTTTTTCTGGGATTGACAGGAAGGAGCAGACGGCTTTACCGGGTGATGGACCTGATTCAGTGGGATATGGAGAAAAACGGCTATGAGGATTTCCGGCTGGACAACTGCGTGTTTTCCATGAAGGTGTCTGCCAGTATCCGGTATCCTTCACGGTTTTTCTGTATGCCGGCGGTAGGAAAGATGCTGGGGCGGGATATCAGGGAGTATTCTTACTCGTGCGAGATTGAAAAGGGCTATCTGTAGATCTCAGGGCGGGAAAGGGTATCCTTACAAAAAAATAAAGAAAAGGGGATCAATCTATCAATACAATAAAAAAATATATGTCGTACATTATCACAAATGTGCAAAACCATGGGAACAGGGTACCCTTTCCCGCTTTGAGAGCTTCTCTGACGGTGGAGGCAGCACTGGTTCTGCCGGTGTTTCTCTTTGCCATGCTTCTGATCTCGCATCTGGCGATGCTGGTGAAATGTCAGGACGAGGTACAGTGGGCACTGACGCGTGTCGCCAGGGAAGCCTCCGCAGAGTGCGGGGTAAATAAAAGCAGGATCCTGGCAAACCGTATGTATTATCAGAAAAAGCTGAATTCTTATATGGGAGAGAATGGACAGGCAGTCTCTCTTGCCGGTTCTGTGATCCTTGGAGAGGATGATGAGATCGATCTGGTTGCCAGCTATCAGGTAAAGCTGCCGTTCCGTCTCATCCGGATCCATACATGCCGGTTCCGGCAGCGGGTACATACAAGGGCGTTTACCGGTGTAGAGAGAAGAGATGGGGACGGGACCGGGAAGGGATCTGTCGTATATATCACTGAGACGGGAAGAGTATACCATGACAGACGGGACTGTACTTATCTGAAGCTGAGTATTTCCCAGCTGCGGTATGAGGATATTCCTGATCTGCGCAATGCGGGTGGAGGGAAATATAAGGCGTGTGAAAGATGCGCAAAGAAAAAACAGGTAACAGCACAGACTGTAGTATGGATCACCAATTATGGCGACCGCTATCATACCAGCCGTTCATGCAGCGGGATAAAGCGGACGATAAAGGAGATCCAACGGTCAGAGGTGGGGAAACGGACTCCCTGTAGTAAGTGTGGAACGTGATTTTTTTAAACAGGAGGGAAAATGGAAAAGGGAATATATGCAGTGGCAGGTCTTTATGTGTCAGCCATGGCGGTTATGGATATAAAAAAGAGAGAGATTCCGGTGATACCGGGCGTGGTATGTGCGATGGGAATAGCCATATGCCGGCTTTGTGGGGACAGAGGCTGGCAGTCATGGATTCCGGGGATGGGGATCGGTCTGATGCTGTGGTGTGTCAGCAGGCTCAGCCGGGGCGGTATCGGTGAGGGAGATGCCCTTGTCTATGCAGTGCTGGGGCTGGTACTCGGCTTTTTTGGAACGATGGAGGTTCTTATGATCAGTCTGGCACTGGCGGCATTTGCCGGAATCATCATGATGCTCTGGCACCGGGTGGGGAGGCAGTATGCCATGCCGTTTGTCCCCTTTACTGCACTGGCGTATGCTGTGGTGGTCTGCCTATGAGGATGAGGATCAGAGGGGTATATACTGTGGAGGCAGTTTTTATCATGAGTATCTGTGTGTGGGTATTGATCGCATTGTGCTATGGAGGGATCTATGTCCATGACAGGGTGGTACTGGAATCTGTCACCAATGAGGAGACAGCAGCCTGGCTGTCTTCCACGGAGCGCGGGGAGGAGAGCCGGTGGAGGGGAGATCTGGAGCAGGAACTGGATAAAAGACTTTTTTTGTTCCGGATCCGGAGTGTGAAGGTGACTTCCGGGTGGAAGGAAAAGAAAATACGGATATGTTACACGATGCCGGTTTCATGGCGGCTGCTCAAAAGGATTTTTATGGGAAACAGATCGGAGGCAGTCTATGAGACATCCAGAGAGGATATTGTACCGGCAAAACATATGTGGGAAATGGAGGGAAGCGATGGATAGGGAGATCTTGCAGGATGGAACAGGGAATTATCTGAGAATATCGGGAGGAGGAACAGGGGAATTTAGTGACAGGATATTTTCCTGTCAGGACATCAGGGGATTTCTGCCATTGGAGGTGCGGCGGATCAATGGTGAAAAGGAGTATATTTATGATATATCGGGGAAACTGTCACTGAAAAGGTTTCTGGACAGGGGTGATTTTTCGTTGGACAGTATCCGGCAGCTGTTTGGGCAGATTTTTGCCATGACGGAGTGCATGGAGGAATATCTGCTGGACAGCCGGGGTGTTGTGATACAGGAGGAATTTTTGTATCTTGATCCGGCAGAGGGGCAATGGTCAGGGGTCTATCAGGAGGATGGCAAGCAGGAAATGGCAGAGGCGGCAGGAAATCTGTTGGAGTCTGTTATGGAAAAGATGGATCAGGGAGATAAGGATCTGGTGTTTTTTGTTTATGGGATGCACAAGCTGACGAGAGGTGCCGGCTGCACCAGGGATATGCTGAAAAGATATGTGTCAGAATATGGGAACAGGGAACCGGATGGGGAGAAGGATCTCCTGGAAATACCAGAGACCGGGAAGAAGGATCACACCAGGACCGACTACCTGCCAAAGGAAAGACGGCGTCCTGGACGAGCTCTTCCGATACGGGGCTGTCTGCTTCCCGGGATGATCCTGGCAGCCGGGATCATCCTTCCCGGCGTGTTGTGGTGGATGGGGATGTTTCAGCTGCCTCTGTCCGGTGGGACGGATTGGGGCAGGGCGGGTGCTGCGATTCTGTTTTTCCTGGCAGTGACCGGGTACGGTGTCTGGAAAACGATGCCGGTCAGGGGAAAAGAGCTTTTTTTACATCAGGAGGAAGAGGAGCAGAAGAAGGTCTGCCTGATCCCGCAGATGGGATCCGGAGCACCTGTCCCTATCCCGGAGTTCCCTTACCGTCTGGAAATCGGCAGGGGAGAGAAAGGGAAAACAGATCATATGCGTATTCTGCAGGAAGCAGGTGTGGTGATGGTGATGGATGAGGAGTCTGCAGGGGGGACCTTCCATAATGAACGAAGACTGGTCCCATGGCAGAAAATACCCCTTCAGGATGGGGATACGATCCGGTTTGACAAGAAAGAATATGTGGTAGAGATCACATAGGATCCCCGGGCTTGCCAGGATATGTCATGTGGGAAATGAACTGTTTCTGGAAATATGGGTAATCAGCGAGACTGACAATATGTGTGGAGGGAGGTGATGGGAGAGGAGTGTCTTCTGTGTGGCAGGCATAGCGAAACAGACCACGAAGACAGGTATTTCCCATCGGACGGATGTGGGAGGCAGGGATCGAGGAAAATAAACCGAGCCGTTCACAGGCATCCGGCTCCAGATAAAAACCAAAGCCGCCACCAAGGTAAACAGAGGAAATATCAGCGGGAGAGATATCTGCTTCCCGTGCCAGTGTATCGATGCCGGCGGCGATGGCAGCGACAGAGAGCTGTATATGACGGAAATCCTCCGGTAGAAAGTACAACGCTGTCCGGGAGGGTGAGTATCCAAGCAGGATTCCCCCCGCAGGGAAGCGGTCGGTGAGGATGCCTTCCTTTGTCACATAGCCCTGACGGAGCAATTCGGCACAGATCGATATGGCACCGGAGCCACAGAGTCCGACAGGGAGCCTGTGGTCGATTGTCGTCAGTGCAGGGCGAAGAGGCATGAGGCGTACCCTGCTGATCGCACCAGGAATCCCGGGGCAGCCACAGGAGAGACCATTTCCCTCAAAGGCAGGGCCTGCTGCCGTGGCGGTGGAATAATAGCAGCCCTTATGGCAGAGGAGCATCTCTCCATTGGTCCCGAGATCGATCAGAAGGGAGGCTGCTTTTCCGCATGACGGGGAGACTTCCATATGACAGGCGTACATACCTGCCGTGATGTCCCCTCCGACGAAGGCAGAAAACCATGGCAGGACATATATTTTACAATCCTTATAATAAAAGGGACCGGGGGATGCCTGTTCCAGAAGGAAAGGACTCCGGGAAAGAGGGGTGCAGTCATATCCCATCAGCAGATGGATCATCGCCGTGTTGCCGGCGATGAAGCAGCGGGAAAGCCCGGACAGGCTCTGGTGGTTTTTTTGGCAGAGAGCGGAGACCTGATGGGTAAGTGCTTCTGTGACCATATGTTTCAGCTGTGAGCGTTTTCCATGCAGGGAGGCGTGGATCCGGGCGATGACATCAGAGCCGTATTGCCTTTGTGGATTGGGAAAAACCAGGGTCTGGCGGACATCCCCGGTAGAGCGGTCGATCAGTGCCAGGGCAATGGTCGTGGTACCAAGGTCGATCAGGAGGGTATCTGCCGGACCGGGGACTGTGATTCTGTCCTCCAGGGCAATTCCCTGCAGGGTCTTCTGCGGAGAGTCAGGAAGTGATATGGTCATGGGTTCCTTTGGAACCAGGGAACAGTCAAAGGGATAGTTTTTTCCATCACAATGATGTCCTCCATGGCAGTTGCAGGGCAGGGAATATCCCATTTCCTCCAGAAGGTCAGGTATGGTTTTTGTATTTGCTGTGCCAGTATTGATTGTGATCTGCATGGAGATGGCTTCCTTTCCGGATCATGGTTATCCGTTGACCGTCTTTTTGTTCTGTGTTACAATTTTCATTATACATCATTTATAGTATATTGGGAAGGAAAAGAGGTCAGCTATGAGGGAGGACACGAGATTACCGTGGATCACGCTGCTTTTAGCAGTGGTCAATGTACTGGTATATCTTTATATAGAATGGAATGGATCCAGCTATGATACGGATTTTATGCTGGGAATGGGGGCAGTATCCGAGTCACTGGTCCTGCAGGAGCATGAATTCTATCGTCTGGTCACGCATTTTTTTCTTCATTTTGGCTTTGAGCATCTGCTCAATAATATGGTTTCCCTGCTGGTTCTGGGATATGCACTGGAACATGTGCTGGGCGGCATCCGGTATCTGATCCTGTATTTTCTGTCAGGAATTCTTGCAGGAGTAACCTCAATCGTATATAATGTAAGTGTCATAGGCGGGGATACCGTATCCTGTGGGGCATCCGGTGCGATCTATGGTCTGACAGGGGCGTTATTGTTCCTGCTGATCCTGGGAAACCGGAAGAGGAGAACTACTGAGGTACCGCGATATCTTCTTTTTATCGCAGTGAGCTTATACAGCGGAATGCAGGATCCGACGATTGATAATGCAGCCCATGTTGGCGGCTTTGTGGCAGGGTTTATGATATGTCTGATCATGACCAGAACGAAACAGATGGAGGTTACCTATGAAAGTTAATATTTATTATGGTGGACGCGGATTGATCGATGACCCGACGATTTTTGTGATCGAGAGGATCACAAAGGTGCTTGAGGAGCTGCGGGTTACGGTGGAGCGTTACAATTTGTACGAGGAGAAAAGCAGTATTACCGTACTGCCAAAGACACTGAAGGAGGCAGATGGCGTGATCCTGGCTGCCTCGGTGGAATGGATCGGTATCGGTGGATATCTTCAGCAGTTTCTGGATGCGTGCTGGCTGTATGGTGATAAGGAAAAGATCACACATATCTATATGCTGCCAGTGGTGATGGCGACAACCTATGGGGAGCGGGAAGCAGAATATAATCTGATCCGCGCCTGGGAGATGCTGGGTGGTGTACCTAGTGAGGGCCTGTGTGCTTATGTGGATGACCATGTGGAATTTGAGACCAATGCGGAATACAATCTGATGATTGAGAAAAAGACAGAAAATTTTTACCGGGTGATCTCGAAAAAGATGGTGGCATTCCCCAACAGTAATATGCAGGTCAAGAAAAAGGTTCTCAGGGGAAGTACATTGTCACTGACACCACAGGAGAGTGAGCAGTTATCGGTATATGTCTCCAATGATAATTATGTCAGGAAACAAAAAGAGGATATCGAGGAGCTGGCAAGCCTGTTTAAGGGGATGCTTGGAGAGAAAGAACCGTCGGATGATTATATCCGGCTGTTGAAAGAAAATTTTTATCCGATGGAGGACTTCAAGGCGATATTCCGGATTGATGTGCGGGATGAGGGTGCTTCCCTGATCATAAATATCAATGAAAATGAGATGGACTGTTATTGGGGAAAGGCTAAGAATGCCGATGTGACGGCGAAGGTGGACAGCCAGGTGCTTCTGGACATTATCCATGGCGGCAGAACCTTTCAGAGTGCCTTTATGTCAGGGGATCTGTCGGCACAGGGGAATTTTAAGATACTCAGAAATTTTGATACGATTTTCCGTTTCGTTCCAGAGGAAAAGGAAAGCTGAATATAAAGCCGCAGTATGCGGCAGAAAGTGAGGAAGTCATGAGGGAAAAGGATTGTGTTTTCTGTAAGATCATTGCGGGGGAGATCCCGTCTGCGGTAGTGTATGAGGATGAGCTGTTCCGGGCGATCCTGGATGTCAGTCCGGCGGCACGGGGGCATGTTATTATTTTGCCGAAAAACCATACTCCTGATATTTATGACCTGCCAGAGGAGGAAGCATCCGGTATTATGATTGTGGCAAAAAGGATCGCCTGTGCCCTGAAGAAGACATATCGCTGTGATGGTGTCAATATTTTGCAGAACAATGGGGAAGCAGCAGGACAGACGGTGTTTCATCTCCATGTACATGTGATACCACGATTTAAAGATGATACGGTAAATATTAAATGGAAACAGGGTGATATGCCGGATGACTTAGCGGCGATCGCTGATGAGATCAGGGCAAATCTATAAGGAGGGATGACAGTGAGACGAATCATACTTACCGGCGGGGGGACGGCAGGGCACGTGACACCGAACATAGCCTTGATTCCCGAATTGCAGAAAAGGGGCTATGAGATACATTATATTGGCTCAAAGACGGGGATAGAGAAGGAGCTTATCGCAAATTTTGATATACCCTATTATGGGATCTCCTCCGGTAAATTGCGCCGCTATTTCGATGTAAAGAATTTTACAGATCCATTCCGCATCCTGAAGGGATATGCGGAGGCGGATAAGCTGATTCGGGGGATCTGTCCGGACGTGGTATTTTCAAAGGGCGGGTTTGTGACAGTACCCGTGGTAAAGGCGGCAAAACGTCGTCATGTACCGTGTGTTCTTCATGAGTCAGACATTTCTCCCGGACTGGCAAATCGTCTGTGTCTTTCCTCTGCAACGCTGATCTGTGTCAATTTCCCGGAGACGCTGGAGCATCTTCCGAAGGATAAGGCGTACCTTACGGGATCGCCGATCCGTGCGGAGCTTTTTTCCGGCAACCGGCTGACCGGATTGGATTTTTGCGGCTTTACGGCAGAAAAACCGGTGATCCTCGTGATCGGCGGCAGTCTTGGCTCTGTACGGGTCAATGAAGCGGTAAGGGAAATTCTGCCGCAGCTGCTGGAGCGGTATCAGATCATCCATCTCTGCGGTAAGGATAAGGTAGATGAGTCGCTGAAGGGAATGGAAGGGTATGTACAGTATGAGTACATCCAGAAGGAGCTGTGTGATCTTCTGGATGCCGCCGACATGGTGATTTCGCGCGCCGGTGCCAATGCGATCTGTGAGCTTCTGGCACTTCATAAACCCAATATCCTGATTCCGCTCTCCATGGAGGCAAGCCGCGGGGATCAGATCCTGAATGCTTCCTCCTTTGAAAAGCAGGGCTTCAGCTATGTGATCCGGGAAGAGGATCTGACCAGTGAACGTCTGTTAGAGGCGGTACATGAGGTGGATGAAAGGAAGCAGGATTACCGGGATGCCATGGCGGCAAGCAATCAGCAGAATGCTGTTGTGATGGTGGCAGATCTTATCGATAAGGCAGCTTTTCCGGAAAAAAAGGATGAAGGCTGACAGGATCTGTCGAAACCGGACATACGATTTTTCAGAGAAATGGACAGGCGTGCTAGGCAATGTGCGATGAGATTGTTATACTAGATTCCAAAAAAGGGGGAATCTGGTATGACAGAATTTATAAAACAGTATGGAGCCGTTTATGTAACAATATTTTTGTGCCTTGTGGAGATTCTGGAGAAGGGTATGCTGAATCACACATACAAAAGGCTGATCCGTGCGGCATCGGATATGGGGCGTTCGGACCATCGTCTGATGAAATCACTCCGTATGAAGTTTGATACCTGCTATCAGCTGAAGATCGGTGTGGCGGATGTGGAGATTTTTGTGGAAAAGTATTTACAGCATTACCGGTTCTGGGGGCTGCGCCTGAGGATGTGGGAAACCCTGGGGAATCTGTTTATGCTGCTCTCGATGCTGGCAGGACTGGGTGGTGCAGTGGCTGCCATGGCACTGGGACTGGATCGGAATCTGGTATTTGTCAGTCTGTTTACCGGGATCTTTGGCAATGGACTGATCCTTGTATTTGACTGTTTATATGAGATTCCGGACAAGCGGAAGCTTCTGCGGATCGATATGCTTGATTTTCTTGAAAATGTCTATAAGCCGCGGCTTGAAAATGAGACATTCCATGCCCAGATGGTCGAACAGTACCAGAAGGAATATTTTGAGGATGATTCCCAGCATGGGGATAAGGTGGTCAATCTGCCGGCGAGGGATCCCCTGAAGCAGAAGGAGCCGGCGATGGAATTTACAGATCAGGAAGAAGAAGTGATCCTTGATGTTATCAGGGAATATATGGGTTAGAGGTTGACAGATACTTTCGTAAAATAGTATAATTTAGACATGATTTATGATACCAATTACATATAGGAGGATGGAAAAATGGAAAAGCATGTTACATTTGACTATTCGCTTGCTTCCGGTTTTATCCGTGATGATGAGATCAAATCCATGGAGGCAACGGTAGCTGCGGCAAAGGATACGCTGGAGGGAAGGAAGGGTGCCGGAAATGATTTTCTTGGCTGGATCGATCTGCCGGTGGACTATGACAAGGAAGAGTTTGCCAGGATCCGGAAGGCAGCAGAAAAGATCCAGTCGGATTCGGATGTACTGGTCGTGATCGGTATCGGCGGTTCTTATCTGGGAGCTCGTGCAGCCATTGAATTCCTGCGCCATTGCTTTTATAACAGTGTGGACAAGTCTGTGCGTAAGACACCGGAGATTTATTATGCTGGAAATAGTATCAGCGGAACCTATCTTTCACAGCTGATCGAAACGATAGGGGATCGGGATTTTTCCGTGAATGTGATCAGTAAGTCAGGGACGACGACAGAGCCTG
>N._stephensi_708_cecum__coassemble_5_pt1 | contig 23449 bp, 32 predicted proteins | sample N__stephensi_708_cecum__metabat2_high_PE_008 | metagenome-assembled genome bin N
TAAAATGACAATGAGTGATCCTATTGCAGATATGCTTACAAGAATCCGTAATGCAAATACTGCAAAACATGATACAGTTGATATTCCCTCTTCCAAGATGAAGGTTTCGATTGCAGAAATTCTTTTGAAGGAAGGATATATCAAAAACTTTGAGGTAATAGAGGTAGATGGTTTCAAGTCCATCCATATCACATTAAAATATGGCAGGGACAAGAATGAAAAGATCATCTCCGGACTGAAAAGGATTTCCAAGCCGGGACTCCGTGTGTATGCAGGCACAGATGATCTGCCTAAGGTGCTTGGCGGTCTGGGAATTGCTATTATTTCAACAAACAAAGGTGTGATGACAGATAAACAGGCACGTAAGGAAAACGTAGGTGGAGAAGTCCTCGCCTTTGTATGGTAACAATGTCTCGAGCAGAATCGAGCCATTGGAAGTTTGCACAGCAGACTTCGGCAACTGAAAATATATTACCGAAATAGGAGGTAACGGCATGTCACGAATTGGAAGAATGCCTATCGCGATACCTGCGGGAGTGACTGTAGATATTGCAGAAAATAATCAGGTGACGGTAAAAGGTCCTAAGGGCACCCTGGAAAGAGTATTGCCTGCAGAGATGACGATTACAAAAGAGGACGAGAAAATCAAAGTAACCCGTCCCAATGATCTGAAAAAGATGAAATCCCTTCATGGTCTTACGAGAACCCTGATCCAGAACATGATCATCGGTGTAACAGAGGGCTATGAGAAGAGGCTGGAAGTAAACGGTGTTGGTTACCGTGCGGTAAAGCAGGGTAAGAAGCTGACGCTTTCCCTTGGATATTCCCACCCGGTAGAGATGGAGGATCCGGAAGGGATCGAGGTTGCCGTAGACGGACAGAATCTTATCATTGTAAAGGGAATCGATAAAGAAAAGGTCGGCCAGTATGCGGCTGAGATCCGCGAGAAGAGAGCACCGGAGCCATACAAGGGCAAGGGGATTAAATATGTGGATGAAGTGATCAGACGTAAAGTTGGTAAGACTGGTAAAAAGTAGAAAGGAGTAAATTACAATGGTTAGTAAAAAAATTAGAAGCGAAGTTCGCAAGAATAAACATAGAAGAATACGCAGCCGTTTGTCTGGTACTCCTGAGAAACCACGTTTGTCTGTGTTCCGCAGCAATAACCATATGTATGCACAGGTTATTGATGATGTTGCCGGTAATACAATCGTTTCCGCATCCACTCTTCAGGCAGATGTCAAAGAGGGTCTGAAGAAGACAAATGATGTTGCTGCTGCTGGTAAGCTTGGTGAGGTAATCGCTAAGAAGGCATTGGACAATGGTGTTAAAAAAGTAGTCTTTGACCGCAGCGGTTACATTTATCAGGGTAAGGTTAAGGCATTGGCAGACGCAGCAAGAGAAGCTGGTCTGGAATTCTAATAAGGAGGAGAACACATGAAACGTGAGATTGTTGATGCTAGTCAATTAGAATTGGAAGATAAAGTAGTATCAATTAAACGTGTAACCAAGGTTGTAAAGGGTGGTCGTAATATGCGCTTTACCGCCCTTGTCGTGGTAGGTGACGGCAATGGACACGTTGGTGCAGGTTTAGGAAAAGCAACGGAGATTCCGGAAGCGATCCGTAAGGGAAAAGAGGCAGCGACCAAGTCACTGATCCGGGTCCCTCTTGATGAAAACCGCAGTATCCCGCATGATTTCACCGGGAAATTCGGCAGTGCTTCTGTATTGATGAAGAGATCTCCTGAGGGTACTGGTATCATCGCCGGTGGTCCGGCGCGTGCCGTGCTTGAGCTGGCAGGATTCAAAAATATCCGTACGAAGTCTCTTGGCTCCCGTAATAAGCAGAACGTTGTCCTGGCAACGCTTGCGGGTCTGAAAGAGCTGAAGACTCCGGAGGAAATCGCGAAGCTCCGCGGTATATCCGTAGAAGAAGTGTTAGGCTAGGAGGTGTAAAAAATGGCAGATAAATTAAGAATCACATTAGTCAAGTCTACTATCGGTGCGATACCGAAGCATAGAAAGACGGTAGAAGCTCTTGGCCTTAGAAAATTAAATAAAACTGTAGAGATGCCTGATAATGCTGCGACACGTGGTCAGATCCAGCAGATCAGACATTTGATCAGGGTGGAAGAAATCTAATCAAGGAGGTGCAGAGAATGAATTTATCAGAATTGAAGCCGGCTGCCGGTTCTAAACACAGCAATATGTTTAGAAGAGGCCGTGGACATGGCTCGGGAAATGGCAAGACTGCCGGCAAGGGCCATAAGGGACAGAAAGCCCGTTCCGGGGCTCCAAGACCTGGTTTTGAGGGTGGCCAGCTGCCGTTATATAGAAGATTGCCGAAGAGAGGCTTTACCAATATCAACCATAAGGATATTGTGGGGATCAATGTAGAGCTTCTGAATGTCTTTGATGATGGTACAGAGGTAACGGTAGAGGCACTCATGGAGAGAGGTATCGTAAAAAATCCAAAAGATGGAGTTAAGATTCTTGGAAATGGAGAATTAACCAAAAAGCTTGATGTTAAAGTAAATGCGTATAGTGCAAGTGCTGCTGAAAAGATTCAGGCTGCGGGTGGAAAAGCAGAGGTGATCTAATGTTGACAACGATTCAGAATGCGTTAAAGACGAAAGAAATCCGGAAAAAGCTTCTGTATGTACTGTTTGCCCTGATCATTGTCCGGATAGGATGTAATATCCCGGTCCCAGGCGTGGAGGCAGATGTGATCCAGGAGATGTTCAACAATAATCAGGCATTGGGATTTCTGGATGTTATGACAGGTGGATCTTTCTCAAGGATGTCTATTTTTGCCCTGAATATCACGCCATACATTACGGCATCCATTATTCTGCAGCTTCTTACGATAGCGATTCCGCGTCTGGAGGAAATGCAGAAGGATGGAGAGGATGGCCGCAGGAAAATAAATGAGTACACAAGATATTTGTCGATCGTTCTGGCAGTGATTGAGGGAGTGGCGATCATTATTGGCTTCCGGAATCAGAATCTTTTTTCTGACGGCGGATATGTACCGCTTATCGTCGCTGTCGTAGCACTGACAGCAGGAGCGGCATTCCTGATGTGGCTGGGTGAGCAGATTACGGAAAAGGGTGTGGGAAATGGTATTTCCATTATCCTGCTGATCAACATCGTGGCACGTATCCCGAGTGATCTGTCCAACCTGTATACAACCTATATTGCCGGAGCCGGCAATATAACAAACGCAATCGTGGCAGGTGTGATCATTGTGGCGATCATCGTAGCGATGTTCGTCTTTATCGTGTGGCTGCAGGATGGAGAAAGAAGGATCCCGGTACAGTACGCAAAGAAAATACAGGGAAGGAAGGTAGCAGGAGGACAGGCTACCCATATTCCGCTTAAGGTCAACACGGCAGGTGTTATCCCCGTTATCTTTGCAAGCTCCATGATGTCTCTTCCGGTTGTTATCGCGAGCTTTGCCGGTATCCGTCCGGCAACCGGTCCGAATGCAACAGTATTCCAGAAGCTTCTGACGGTCTGCAACCAGAGTGACTGGTGTAAGATCGGAAGCTGGGGGGAGTTTAAGTATTCATTGGGATTGCTTGTCTACATTGTACTAGTGATCTTCTTTGCGTACTTCTACACCTCTGTTACATTCAATCCGCTTGAGATCTCTAACAATATGAAGAAGCAGGGAGGCTTTATCCCCGGTATCCGTCCGGGCAAGCCGACCACGGAATATCTGACCTCGGTATTGAACAGTGTTGTTTTTCTGGGGGCGGTAGGAATGGTTATTGTCTGTGTTGTTCCGATCTTCTTCTCCGGTGCGTTCGGGGCAGATGTTTCCTTTAGCGGGACATCGCTGATCATCGTTGTAGGTGTCGTGATCGAGACATTGAAACAGATTGAGTCCATGGTACTGGTTCGTCACTACAAGGGATTCTTGGGGAACTAATTCAGACACCGTAGCTTTTGCGGTGAGGCAAATAGATGACCGCCTGCCAGAATTGTACTGGTAGGAGGTCTCTTATCGCTTTTTCAATAATGAAAGAAAGGATGTGTAGTATGAAAATTGTTATGTTAGGTGCTCCGGGTGCCGGCAAGGGTACCCAGGCAAAAATGATTTCTGAGAAGTATGGGATTCCGCATATTTCCACGGGTGATATTTTTCGTGCCAATATCAAGGAAAACACAGAGCTGGGCCAGAAGGCAAAGGGTTATATGGATAAGGGACTGCTGGTTCCGGATGAGCTGGTAGTGGATCTGGTAGTGGACCGGCTGGCACAGGATGATGCGAAGAAGGGCTATGTGCTGGATGGTTTTCCAAGGACGATCCCGCAGGCAGAGGCATTGACAGAGGCACTGTCCAGGATCGGTGAAAAGCTGGATTATGCGATCGATGTTGATGTGCCGGATGAAAATATCGTAAACCGTATGTCTGGCAGACGTGCCTGTGTAAAATGCGGCGGGACCTATCATGTCAAGTACAATCCCACAAAGGTAGAGGGCATTTGTGATGCATGCGGCGGAGAGCTGATCCTCCGTGATGATGATAAGCCGGAGACAGTTCAGCAGAGACTGGGTGTTTATCATGAGCAGACGCAACCTCTGATCGATTATTATACCAGGGAGGGTATCCTGAAAGAGGTTGATGGAACCGTTGACCTGAATGATGTATTTGCAGCGATTGTTGCGATTCTGGAACAATAGATATGGCAGTAACGATTAAATCAGAGCATGAGATCCAGTTAATGCGGGATGCCGGGAAGATCCTTGCCGAGGTCCATGAGAGACTGGCAGAGATGATCTCGCCCGGGATCACCACCTGGGATATCGACCGGAAGGGGGAGGAGCTGATCCGCGCAGCGGGCTGCATCCCCTCCTTTAAGGGCTATCAGGGTTATCCGGCATCCATCTGTGTATCCATCAATGATGAGGTGGTTCATGGAATACCGGCGAAGGAACATCGTCTTTTTGAGGGAGATATTGTCAGTCTGGATGCCGGAGTCATCTATCAGGGATATCAGTCAGATGCGGCGAGGACCCACGGAGTAGGTGAAGTGGATCCGGAAACACAGCGTTTGATGACTGTGACGAAAGAGAGTTTTTTTCAGGGAATCCAATATGCCAGAGCCGGAAACCATTTGTATCAGATTTCAGCAGCAGTCCAGAAATATGTAGAGACAAACGGATTTTCCGTGGTCCGTGACCTGGTGGGTCATGGGATCGGCAGGGAAATGCACGAGGCTCCGCAGATTCCGAATTTCAAACCGCTCCTCCGCAGGGGAATCCGGCTGCGGCCGGGTATGACACTGGCGATCGAGCCGATGGTAAACGCAGGAGGATATGAGGTCTGGACGCTGGAGGATGATTGGACGATTGTCACGCAGGATGGTATGAAATCGGCACATTATGAGAATACCGTATTGATCACAGAGGGTGATCCGGAAATTTTATCATTGTTATAGAAATGTGAATAGAAGTGCGAATGGAGGTAAAAATGTCAAAATCAGATGTTATTGAAATTGAGGGAACCGTAGTTGAAAAGCTGCCGAACGCCATGTTTCAGGTAGAACTGGAGAATGGACACAAGGTTCTGGCCCATATCAGCGGAAAGCTTCGTATGAATTTTATCCGCATCCTGCCAGGAGACAAGGTGACACTGGAATTATCCCCTTATGATCTGACAAAGGGCAGAATTGTCTGGAGAGATAAATAATATTTTTGTATCATTTTGGTAATTTGGCACTTGCAATCTGCAAGTCGCTATGTTATACTTTTAAGCGGACTTTTTTGAAAGGAGGGTATTACTGTGAAAGTTAGATCATCAGTAAAACCGATTTGCGAAAAATGCAAAGTCATTAAAAGAAAGGGTCGTGTCAGAGTGATCTGCGAGAATCCGAAACACAAGCAAAGACAGGGCTAATGAATATATCGAAAACCGGGAGTGAGACTGCTTCTGGTTATTTTCGTGTTTATAAATTCAAGTTCTTGCTTTCTGTGTTACAGTATCGAATCCGTCATTAGATCGTCATGGCTGGACGATCATTCCGGTACTGTGATATCGCAACGGTAAGCACTGTGGGATTCTCCGTCAGAGTTTCTTCTATATATAAATAGGAGAGAGGCGGTTCTTGTTCCATGGCGTTGTTGTGATTTAAAGCGGCTGCAAAGTGTTTGCGGGGCAAACACTTCGAAGGATGCTGACGCATTCTTCACAAAAGTAAAAGTGTTGGGAAAACACTTTAAAACAAAAAAACTATAATTTAATGGAGGTGTAAAGCACACATGGCTCGTATTAGCGGTGTAGATTTACCAAGAGAAAAACGTGTTGAAATAGGTCTTACCTATATTTACGGTATTGGTGTTGCCAGCTCAAGAAGGATTCTGGCTGAAGCCAATGTTGATCCGGATATCCGTTGCAAGGATTTATCGGATGAGGATGTATCCAAGATTCGTGATGTCATCGACCGTACACAGACAGTGGAGGGTGATCTTCGCAGGGAAGTCGCCCTGAACATCAAGAGACTACAGGAAATCGGATGTTATCGAGGAATCCGTCACAGAAAGGGACTGCCGGTTCGTGGTCAGAAGACAAAGACCAATGCCAGAACCCGTAAAGGTCCGAAACGTACTGTGGCAAATAAGAAGAAATAATATAGGAGGGTAAGACAATTGGCTAAACAAGTTGCAAAAAAAGTGACAAAAAAGCGTGTCAGGAAGAATATTGACCGCGGACAGGCACACATTCAGTCATCTTTTAATAATACAATCGTAACGCTGACAGATTTAGAAGGAAATGCTATTTCCTGGGCGAGTGCAGGCGGACTTGGTTTCCGTGGTTCTAAAAAATCTACGCCCTATGCTGCCCAGATGGCTGCAGAAACAGCAGCGAAGGCAGCCCTGCCCCATGGTCTGAAGTCAGTAGAGGTGATGGTTAAGGGACCGGGATCAGGAAGAGAAGCAGCGATCCGTGCCATTCAGGCATGCGGTATCGAGGTGACAAGTATTCAGGATGTTACCCCTGTTCCACATAATGGATGCAGACCACCGAAACGTAGAAGAGTATAGGAGGAATTTAGAATGGCTAGAGATATGACACCTGTTTTGAAACGATGTAGATCCCTGGATCTGGATCCGGTATATCTGGGAATTGACAAGAAATCCAAGAGGAATGCAAGAACCGGAAAGAAACTCAGCGAGTACGGACAGCAGCTGAGGGAGAAGCAGAAGGCGAAATTCATTTACGGAGTCCTGGAGAAACCATTCCGTAACTACTTTGCAAAGGCACAGAAGCTGAAATACGGGACAACAGGTGATAACCTGATGATCCTTCTGGAGCTGCGGCTGGATAATGTCATGTTCCGTCTTGGGTTTGCCAGGACAAGAAAAGAGGCAAGACAGATCGTGGATCATAAACACGTACTGGTAAATGGCAAATGCGTAAAGATTCCGTCTTATCAGCTGAAGGCTGGCGATGTGGTCGAAATCAAAGAAAAATTTAAAGGCGCACAGAGATATAAGGATATTCTCGAGGTGACTGGCGGCAGACTGGTTCCTGCATGGCTGGAAGCAAATCAGGAGGCACTGTCTGGAACGGTTAAGACGGTTCCTACCAGGGCAGAGATCGATGTTCCGGTTAATGATGTGCTTATTGTCGAGTTGTACTCTAAGTAATTAAGTAAACCCAAAAGGAGGGTCCAGGAGTGTTTGAATTTGAGAAGCCTAGAATTGAAATTGCTGAAATTTCAGAAGATAAGAGATATGGACGTTTTGTAGTAGAACCACTTGAAAGAGGATACGGAACTACTTTGGGTAATTCTTTGAGAAGAATCATGCTGTCATCGCTGCCGGGTACGGCGGTCAGTCAGATCAAGATTGACGGTGTAGTACATGAGTTCAGTGGAGTCCCCGGGGTGAAGGAGGATGTGACAGAGATTGTCATGAATATCAAGAACCTTGCGATCAGGAATACCAGTGAGGATCTCTCTGCCTCGAAAATGATGTACATTGATGCTCATGGCGAAGGTGTTGTGACGGCAGCAGACATTAAGTGCGACTCGGATATCGAGATTGTCAATTCAGACCAGGTGATCGCCACCCTGAATGGCGGTGCTGATTGCAAGCTTTACATCGAGATGACGGTAACAAATGGCCGCGGATATGTAAGCTCGGACAAAAATAAAAGAGATGATATGGCGATCGATGTGATCCCTATTGACTCCATTTATACACCGATCGAGAGAGTTAATATCAGGGTTGAGAATACGCGTGTTGGCCAGATCACGGATTTTGACAAGCTGACACTGGATGTGCTGACAAACGGCACACTCGAGCCGGACGAGGCAGTGAGCCTCGCTGCCAAGGTTTTGAGTGAGCATCTGAATTCCTTTATCGATCTGTCAGAGAAGGCGAGAATGGCAGAGGTTATCGTAGAGAAGGAAGAGGATGACTCTCAGAAGGTAATGGATATGAACATTGATGAGCTGGAGCTTTCAGTCCGTTCATTTAACTGCCTGAAGAGAGCGGGTATCAACACGGTAGAAGAGCTTACAAATAAGACCGCAGAGGATATGATGAAGGTTCGTAACCTAGGACGCAAATCCCTTGAGGAAGTGCTGACTAAGTTGAAGGAGCTTGGTTTGTCTCTCAGTACGGGAGAATCTGAATAATAGTATGAACAAGGAGGAAATACAATGGCAGGCTATAGAAAACTCGGAAGAACTTCCAGCCAGAGAAAAGCTTTGCTGAGAAATCAGGTAACTAATCTGCTGTATCACGGTAAGATCGTGACAACAGAAGCAAAAGCGAAAGAGGTCCGTAAGATCGCGGAGCATATGATCGCACTGGCAGTTCGTGAAAAGGATAACTATGAAGTAGTAACTGTTCAGGCGAAGGTGCCTCAGAAGGATAAAGATGGTAAGAGAGTAAAGGAAGTTGTTGACGGTAAGAGGGTAACTGTTTTTGATACGGTGGATAAGGAAATTAAGAAAGACAGTCCATCCAGGCTTCATGCAAGACGGCAGATGAAAAAGGTACTCTATCCGGTCAAGGAGGTTCCGGCAGCTACGGCAGGCAGAAAAAAAGGAACGAAGGACATTGATGTCACAAACCTCCTTTTTGATGAAATCGCACCGAGGTATGCTGACCGCAATGGTGGTTATACAAGGATCATTAAGATCGGACCACGTAAGGGCGATGCAGCTATGGAGGTCGTTATTGAACTGGTATAGGTTTGGATTTTAAGAGGGACTGTCGGTGACAGTCCCTTTCTTGTGAGAAAACGGGTGGATCCGGATGACAGGACAAAAGGGGGAGGCGGACGGCAGTGATTCGTGCAGAGCATGTTACATATGACTATATAAGAAGAGATGATACGGATCAGGTGATCGCTGTAGAGACGGCGGTGGACGATGTCTCTTTCCGGGTGCTGCCGGGAGAATTTGTAGCGATACTCGGACACAACGGCTCGGGTAAGTCGACCATGGCAAAGCATATCAATGCCCTTCTGATACCGGAGAAGGGTGTCGTTTATGTTGACCGCATTGATACCGCTGAGGAGGAAATGGTATGGGAGATCCGCCAGCGGGTCGGCATGGTATTTCAGAATCCGGATAACCAGATCGTCTATAATATAGTGGAGGAGGATGTAGGCTTCGGCCCGGAGAATCTGGGTGTCCCGACAAAGGAGATCTGGAGGCGGGTGGAGGAGGCACTGGCTAAGGTAGGTATGCTGCATGCAAGGAAGGCATCCCCGAATAATCTGTCAGGCGGACAGAAGCAGAGGGTGGCGATCGCCGGTATTCTCGCCATGAAGCCAAAGTGCATTGTTCTGGATGAGGCGACAGCGATGCTGGATCCGGCGGGGAGAAGGGAGGTTCTCCAGGCGGTAAGGGAACTGAATCAGAAGGAAAATATCACGGTGCTCTGGATCACGCACCATATGGAAGAGGTTGTGGATGCAGATAAGGTGATTGTTATGGACCAGGGACGTGTGGCGATGGAGGGGACACCCAGAGAGATATTTTCACAGGTGGAAGCCATGAAACGGTATCATCTGGATGTGCCGCAGGTTACGCTGCTTGCCCATGAGCTGAGGAAAAACGGGGTGCAGATACCGGGAGATATCCTGACGGTACAGGAGCTGGTGGATGCTGTTGCCGCCTGGATGCAGGGGCAGGAGGTAGATAAGTATGATTATAGTGAATGAGCTGGAGCATATATACAGCAGGGGTACCGCCTACGAAAAAAGAGCACTGCATGATATCAATCTTAAGATCAGGGAGGGGGAGCTGATCGGACTGATCGGGCATACCGGTTCCGGAAAATCCACACTGATCCAGCATTTTAACGGGATCCTGAAGCCCTCTGGCGGAAGTATATATTTTGACGGAGAGGATATTTTTGCAAAGGATTTTTCATTAAAGAGGCTGAGAGCTAAGGTCGGTGTGGTTTTCCAGTATCCGGAGCACCAGCTGTTTGAGAACTCGGTGATCGAGGATGTGAGGTTCGGTCCCAGAAATATCGGGATGGATCCATTACAGGTTGATCTGCACGCCTACGATGCCTTAAAGCAGGTAGGGATCGGAGAGGAGCTGCTGGATGTTTCCCCGCTGGAGTTATCCGGTGGGCAGAAACGTCGTGTGGCGATCGCCGGTGTCCTGTCCATGGAGCCGGAGGTCCTGATCCTGGATGAGCCTACTGCCGGACTGGATCCGCAGGGACGGGATGAGATCCTTGATCTGGTAGCGGATCTTCATAAAAAACGGGGGATCACAGTGATTATAGCCTCCCACAGCATGGAGGATATGGCGAGGTATGTGGATCGTCTGATCGTGATGAATGAGGGAACGGTGTGCTATGATGGAGAGGCAGGAGAGGTGTTTTCCCATCACAGGGAATTGGAGACAATGGGACTGATGGCACCCCAGGTCACTTATGTCATGGAGGGTCTGGCGGCGCGGGGGATTTTGCTGCCGCACAATGCGATTACCGTGGAGCAGGCAGTGGCAGGTATTTTGGAGGCTGCCGACAGGCAGGAAGAGAAAAGATGAAAGAGGTCTGAACTATGTTGCGAGATATTACCATCGGACAGTTTTATCCTGTGGAATCACCTGTGCACCGGCTCGATCCGCGGGTCAAGGTGACAGCGGTGCTGGTTTACCTGATTTCCTTATTTATATTCAGCAGCTTTGCGGGCTATATCGTAGTAACATTGTTTCTTGCTGCCGTGATCGCATTATCGGGAGTTCCGCTCTCCTATATTGTAAAGGGACTGAAGCCCATCCTGATCCTGCTTGTATTTACTGCCTTTTTTAATGTATTCTGGACAAAGGGAGACATCGCTTTTCAGTGGCGTTTTATCACTGTTACCTGGCAGGGACTCCGCAAGGGGCTGTTTATGGCGATGCGGCTGATCTACCTGATCATTGGCTCCTCCATGCTGACCTATACCACTACGCCGAATCAGCTGACCGATGCGATCGAAGCATTATTGCGGCCGTTAGAGAGACTGCATATTCCGGTACATGATTTTGCCATGATGATGTCCCTGGCACTGCGTTTTATCCCCATCCTTCTCGATGAGGCAAACCGCATCATGAACGCCCAGAGTGCGAGGGGGGCCGACTTCGAGGAGGGCAGTCTCTGGCAGAGAATGAGAGCGATGCTGTCGATCCTGGTACCGCTGCTTGTATCCTCCGTCCGCCGGGCATATGATCTTGCCATGGCGATGGAATCCCGCTGTTATCGCGGGGGTACCGGCAGGACGAAGATGAAGCCGCTGCAGTACCGTTCTGTGGACTATATGGTGTATGGGGTCCTGGTATTGTATTTTGTGCTGATTATCGTAGTAACCCATATGATCAGGATATAACGGAAAGGGAGTGCATTATGAAACGGATTCGCCTGACTATCGCTTATGATGGCACGAACTATAGTGGCTGGCAGATCCAGAAGAATGCTGTGACGATAGAGGAGGAGCTGACAGAAGCACTGCATCAGCTGCTGAAGGAGCGGGTTGAGGTGACGGGTGCCAGCCGTACCGATGCCGGTGTACATGCCCTCGGCAATGTGGCGGTATTTGATACGGATACACGAATCCCCCCGGAGAAGATCGCTATTGCCCTGAACCACTACCTGCCGGACGATATCCGGGTGCAGAGATCAGAGGAGGCGGGGGCAGAATTTCATCCGCGTTATTGTGAAAGCACAAAGACATATCAATATGCGGTCCTGAATACAAGGATAGCAGATCCCATGCGGAGCAGATATTTTTATCACGTCTGCCAGCCGTTAAGCCTGCATGATATGAGGAAGGCGGCAGAGCTCCTGACAGGTACCCACGATTTTTCTGCCTTTTGTTCGGCGGGCAGTCAGGTGAAAAGCAAGGTGCGGACGATATATGCGATCGAGCTTCAGGAGCAGCCTGTGCTGTATGGAAATGCGGGAAAGGAAATTTATATCCGTGTAAGCGGCAACGGATTTCTCTATAATATGGTACGCATCATAGCAGGAACATTAATTGAGGCAGGACAGGGCCGCAGGAGTGTTGCATCGGTAGAGGAGGCAGTGCGGACGGGAGAGAGAAGCAAAGCCGGTCCGACAGCACCGCCGCAGGGCCTTACCCTGATGGAAATTAGGTATTGACAGAAAAACACGAATGTTATATAATATGATACTGTGACGTGAAAAATACCCGATCCACTGCCCCGGTAAGGTATTTTTAACATAAAGAAATTGAAAACAGGAGCTGATACGGGTCTTGCGGACAGGAACCCATGGATCAGCAAATAGAATAAGGAGGATCCCAGGATGAAAAGTTTTATGGCAAATCCATCCACAGTGGAAAGACAATGGTATGTTGTAGATGCCGAAGGGAAGACGCTGGGACGTCTTGCATCCGAGGTGGCAAATGTATTAAGAGGTAAGAAAAAGCCTATCTATACACCTCACGTTGACACTGGCGATTATGTGATCGTAGTCAATGCAGAAAAGGTTAAGACAAGCGGTAAGAAGCTGGATCAGAAAAAGTATTATCATCATTCCGAGTATGTTGGCGGTATGAAGGAAACGACTTTGAAGGATATGCTTAAAAGAAAACCGGAATATGTTATTACTCACGCAGTAAAGGGTATGCTTCCCAAAGGACCACTCGGTCGTCAGATGCTTAGAAAGCTGCATGTATATGCAGGACCAGAGCACAAGCATGAGGCGCAGAAGCCGGAAGCAATGGAAATTTAAGAAGAGTTTTAGAAAGGAGAAATAACATTGGCTAGTTCAACATTTTATGGAACAGGAAGAAGAAAATCCAGCGTTGCCCGTGTATATCTTACACCAGGCACTGGTAAGGTGACAATCAATAAAAAAGATATAGACGAATATTTCGGTCTTGAAACACTGAAGATCATTGCTCGTCAGCCGTTAGAGGCAACAAATACGGCAGATAAATATGATGTGAAGGTAACAGTCCATGGCGGCGGATTTACCGGTCAGGCAGGTGCCATCCGTCATGGGATCGCCCGCGCACTGAATGAGGCAGACGCTGATTTCAGGCCGATCCTGAAGAGTGCAGGGTTCCTTACCCGTGATTCACGTATGAAGGAAAGAAAGAAATATGGTCTGAAGAAGGCACGTCGTGCACCGCAGTTCTCGAAACGATAATTTGTGGGAATATTACAGATTTTTACAACCCTTTGAAAACCCAGTGTTTTCAAAGGGTTTTGGTTTGTTCATCTTGGCATTGCTTACATTTTGTAAGTAACTGCTTTACATAGCAAAACCACCCTGATACTTTGCCGAGTGGAAGGGTGGCTTCGCTATCAACATATTCGGTCAACCCACCTTGTGGGCGGTTGTTCCTTTTGCAAATACTATAACACGATCGAAGGGATTTGTAAAGGTTCAATGCGTCCTGAGTTTTCGCAGATCTGTAAAACCAGGCAATTTAGGGGCTGGGTGCTTCTCTTTCCTTATATTGGTGTTCCCCGGAAATTCAACATGGGGTTGAATCCACTTCCCTGATTCTCCTGGACGGTTATTGTTAAAACGGACCGGGCGGGTTATGATAAAGTCAGAACGGAGGTGTTCGAATGTTAGACAGCATTAAGGTTGGAAGCTTTATCATGAACAAACGGAAGGCTCTTGGGCTGACACAGCAGCAGCTGGCAGATCAATTAAATATTTCCTTTCAGGCAATATCGAAATGGGAAAATGGGACGACATATCCCCATATTGAAATCCTGAAGGATCTGGCAACGGCATTGGATGTGACGGTCGATGAGATTTTAGCAGGCAGTGAAAGGGAGACAGAGGGGCTGTCCTACAGCAAGGCAGGGATCGATATCGCCTATACCGATACCATCAAGAAGGAGATGTCCCGGCATCTGGAAACGGGTGACAGGCGGGTATTAAATGGACTGGGACCGTTTGCTTCGCTGTATGATCTTGATTTTCCGAAGATAACAGAGCCGGTACTGGTTCTTAAATCAGAGGAGCCGGGCTCAAAACAGAAGCTGGCGATGGAATATGGTTACACGGAGTCGATCTGCCATGATATGATCAATCATCTGGTCAATGATATTGCCGTTATGGGGGCAAGACCTCTGGCGGTATTAGATACCATTGTCTGCGGGAATGCGGAAAAGGATACGATTAAAAGTCTGGTAAAGGGAATATCGGATGCCTGTAGGGAAAATGAGTGCTCCCTGGTCGGTGGTGAGACCTCGATACAGCCTCTGGTAGTGGAGCCGGGGGTTTATGTGCTGACATCAGCCATTGTTGGTATCGTGGAGAAATCAGGGGTAGTGGATGGCTCGGCGATCAGGGAGGGAGATGCCGTTCTGGGTATTGCTTCCAATGGGCTGCATACAAACGGATATTCATTGGTGCGTCTGTTGATGGACAGGAAGCCGCAGATTAAATTGGACAGGATTGATGGTCTGACATTTATCGAGCAGATCATGAGACCGCATACACCGTATTATAAAGCGATAAAGGCATTGCCGGACAGGGCGGTGATCCACGGCATGGCTCACATTACGGGCGGCGGCATAGAGGGTAATCTGTGCCGGGTGGTGCCGGAGGGACTGTGCGCAAAAATAGATTTATCTGCTATTCGGCTGTTACACATTTTCGAGTATATCCGCAGGAATGGAAGCATAAGTGATGACGAGATGCTGCGCACATTTAACTGTGGTGTCGGATTTATCCTCGTGGTATCCCAGAGGGAGAAGAAAATGGTTATGCAGCATATAGGGCGGTTTTATGATTGTTATGAAATCGGTGTCATCGGGAATGGCGATCAGAGAGTAGTATTTGATAAAAAACTGAACTGGCTATAGAAATAGCTTGACAGACAACTGTACTATGTGTATAATACGGTTATAAACTGTGTTATATGTATAGTACAGTTTTTTGTACAGGAAAATTTCACAGATTCTGTGGAAGGACGATAGAGTTGTTTCATGCGCAAAAACAGCGCAGAATTGGGGATTACTATGATATCATTTGAAACATTTATTAAGAACGACCGGATTCCGATCTATTTACAGATTCTTCTCTATATAAAAAGGGGAATTCTGAGCGGAGGGATCCGGGAGGGGGAGGTCCTTCCTTCCCGGCGTATGCTGTCGGCGATGCTGGGGGTGAATCCCAATACGGTACAGAAGGCGTACCGCATACTTGAGGAGGAAGGGCTGGTCAGCTCCCGCTCCGGGGCAAAGAGCATCATCGAGTTTAGTGAACAGAGTGTCAGAAATATCCGCAGGGAGCTATTGGAGGAGGATATGGTGCATATCATTTCAGACTGGAAGCAGATGGGTCTGGGTAAGGAGGAAGCGATGGAACTGCTGGGTGAGCTTTGGGAACGGGAGGAAGGCAGATGAAAAAGTATGTTTCAGTGTTTATGCTGTATAACAGGATGGTATTCTGGCGTGTTATGCTGGCTTTGGTGGGAATGGGGATACTGGAGGTGCTGCTTCTTGCCCCTGCCTGCCAGGGGATGGGGAATTATTGCTTTGCGGTAGGAGAGAGTGGGATAGAAAAGGTTTTTTTATTATTTATCGTGATTATTACGGCGATCCTCTGCATCTCTGGCAGAGGGCAGGTCTATACCATGTGGCGGCTGCGGATATCGGAGTGGGGATTGTTTTGGTGCCGGGCACTGGTTTCGCTGCTGTACTATTTCCTTTTCTGGGCGTGGCAGGTCGGGATCTGCTATGGAATGGGCAGGTATTTTATGCAGGTCAGGGAGATAGACAGTCCGCAGAGTACCGTGATTGCATTTTATGCAGATGATTTCCTGCATCATCTGTTTCCGATGGAGGCATATCATATCTGGGCATGGGATTTTGTCCTGCTTTTGGGACTCATGATCGTCAGTGCTGCCTTTTTCTTCTACTGGCAGCGGGGGAAATTTTATTATCCCGTGATCTGTTTTTTCCTGCTCGCCCTTTTGCTGTGGGATTGTGAGGGGATCCCGGGGATCTCGGCGGGTATAGCCGGTATGCTGATCCTGTATGTAGTGACGCTTTGTCTGGTCTGGAAAAGGAGTGATGTTCGTGAAGATTAACTGGGAGCGGTATCTGCCGCCGGGGATGTCCTTTCGGATACAGGGCATGACATTGCTGGCCGGACTGGCCGTATCCTTTGGTTACAGCCTGCGGTTTATGTTTACTTATTTTGAACAATATCAGTATGCTTTTTCCATAGACAGGTATCCATATCCGGAGGGGAATCCCGCTATCGATGAATTTCTGACGATACTCGGTCCGGCACTGGACGGTTTTTATATACTTGCTGTCGTGATGCTGTTATTTGCACTCTGGAACTGGTTTTATTTCTATCAGGAAAGCAGGAGTATCTATCTGATGAAAAGGATCCGTAGAAGGGAATTGTATATCAGGGTCCTGACACTTCCGGTTCTTACATCCGTTGCCGTCCTTGGCATGGCAGGGATCATTTTTCTGATGTACCGGGGAATTTATTATGGATTGACACCGGAACGATATATCCATTGACGGATCAGGTAGAAGGAGAGAGGAGAAGACTATGGTTGAAATTAGTGGATTATGTAAAAAATACTGGAGCAGGACAGGAGCCCGGACGGCACTGAGGGATATTTCCCTGACGATCCCGCAGGGGGAGATCATAGGGCTTTTCGGGGAAAATGGGGCGGGTAAGACCACATTGATGAAATGTATCCTGAATCTGCTGCATTATGAGGGAAGCATAAGGCTGGATGGGGAGAAGACCGGACGGGATAATATTCAGAGGTTCTCCTTTGCCACCTGCGAGCATTCCTTTTTCCCGGCTCTGAATGCGGCCGCCCACAGGGATTTTTATAAAATGCACTTTCCCGGTTTTTTGGAAAAACGGTTTGAGGGACTGATGGATTTTTTTGAGCTGCCATCCGGGAGACCCCTGAGGAGCTTTTCGGTGGGGCAGCAGAACCAGTTCGAGGTCGTCATGGCACTCTGCCAGGGGGCAGACTATATCATTATGGATGAGCCGTTTGCGGGAAATGATATATTTAACCGGGAGGATTTTTACCGTTTGCTGCTGGGGATTCTCGAGCCCCGTGAAACCATCCTGCTGTCGACTCATCTGATCGAGGAGACCGCTTCCTTTATAGGTCGGGCGGTACTGCTGCACCGGGGAGAAATCGTGGGGGATGTCGATGTGCTGGAGCTGGAGGAAAAGGGAACCAGTCTCGTGGATTATGTAAAGGATGCCTATCATTATCAGAGAGACCGGGTGAGCCGGTCCCTGGATCGATTAACAGGAGAGGGGGAGTGATTCGGATGAAAAAAAGTCTGGTCCTGTCAGGTATACTGTGTGCCACCGCCTTTGTCGGGGTAGTCCTGATCGGGACATCCCTTTATCGTGATACACGGACCGTGCAGCTTAAGGAAAATGTGCTGTATGGAGATCCCGGGGAGGCAGGGGGGCTTACCTTTACCCTGTCGGCGGACTTATTTGACCGGGTATTCTGGAAAACAGAGCATACGCTCGGGGCGGGGAAACAGGGTAAGACAGAGTGCACCGCGGATTTTTCCGGGGATGAACCGGCTGAATCGGGAAATGAAGCCCTGGCAGGGCAGGAGGATTATTTTCAGATATGCTGGGGATATGACGGCATCGATGGGAGTGATGACAGCCTTTACGAAAAACTGATACAGGAAAATAATATTTCCAGCTGGTATTCAAAAACATTTCGGCTAAAGGATGAATATGACTATTATCCTATGAGGATAGAGCTGTCATTGGGTCATCTGAGGGAGGATCCTGAGCATGAAGCGACAGCGGATCAGAAAAAGGTGATCCGGCGGGTGGAGGAAGAGCTGGCATCTTATTTTCATATACCGGTATATGATGAAACGATGCGGGTATTGATAACGACAGATGATGAGGGAAAGCTTATGCATGGCGATCTTAGTACAGCGGACACACTGCAGGAAACGATTTCCAGCCAATGTATCGTGGCAGATCATGCGGTCTGGTTTGCTTTTTCCAGGGGATACGATGTATCAGGGCAGGCGGCAGGAAAATATTTAAACGGTCTCCCGGGAGGTGCCGGCGTGTACCGGCTGCCTTATCAGGTTAAGGAGGGGATCCCGCATTTTGAGACAGACCGGCTGGAGCAGGTTCATTCTATTTCGGCGGATACCGTGCTGTCTGACTATATCGTGGATCCGGATGCCCGTCGGATTTTGATCCACACGGAAAGGGAGGGAAAACATGAGATTACCGTTCTTTCCAGTGAAACCGGGGAATATGTAGATAAGATCCTTCTGAAATCACTGCCGGGGGATGAGATGGTATCGCTGCGTTATAAGGAAGGAGCGGTGATGATTTCCTCAGAGGGACGGCGGATCGTACTGGAGGAAGCGCAGGGGAGTTATCGTATCTCCATGGATGTGGAAACGGCAGAGGAATCCTATTATTGTCGGGATTTTGCCTGGAATGGTGATAAGCTGGCAGTATTTGCCGGAGAAGGACAGGGAGGGTATTATGTTTTTGTCTACGGCAGGGAGGGGCTGCTATATAGGGGGAGATACGTGGAAAGCATGGTGATGGGCGAAGGGAGGAAGGATCCGGAAATCAGTTTTATCTCCTATGATGATGCCAATGTAAATCTGCGGTGGAAGTAAAAGTGGGGGCAATCGCCTGGAAATACTGAAAAATTCCAAACGACTGCCTACACAGGAAATATCCGCCTCTTGACAAGCAGATTCTTTCTTACTATAATCTAAAACGAGGCTATTGATACTATTGAACCACGATAAAGGGGGACATTGAGATATGTTAAAGGAAGTGACAAAGGATATGCTGATCGGTCAGATCCTGGAGCAGGATGCTACGATCGCACCGATCATGATGGCATCGGGGATGCACTGCATCGGATGCCCGTCATCCCAATCAGAGAGTCTGGAGGAGGCTGCCATGGTACACGGTCTGGACTGTGATGATCTGCTGGGGAAAATCAATGAATATCTGGCACTTAAGAACGAATGATGCTTAGAAGGAAATTTAAAGAGGCTGTGAAAATTTTCACAGCCTCTGTTAATGTCAACAGAAGACCGGCTATAGCTGTGCCAGCCGTTCCAGGGCCTTATCCTTGATGATCAGTTTAAAGTGTTCATTATAGTAGTCCTGTGAGGCGTAGGTCACGGTCTCTTCCTTGCCATACTCAGAAATCAGGGAGCAGGCAGACTGGAAGGAGGATTTGCCTCCGCTGCGGTTTAGCAGAAGATAATAGCGGTGTCCTGCTTCATCCTTCCACACAGAATTTTTCCCCGAATAAGAGGGATTTACCAGATGTGCGACCTCGATGATCGGATTCAGTGAAACGAAAGAAAATACCTTGATCTTATCCGTAGAGCCGTCGGCTTTTTTCTTTTTCTCCTTTTTCTTCCGTACACTGTTTTTCAGTGCTTCACTGAGTGGAATAAACTCGCGGGAATCATCCGCATTTTTTTTCTCCTCGGCTTCCTCGATGAGCTCATGCAGCTGCTCGAAGCAATCAACAATATCCGGCGAAGTCAGGACATCGGAGGTATCCCCCTCTTCCTCATCGGTATCCCCCAGATCATACTCGCCGTCCTCCTCGTCAAGACCAAACTGCGAAAAACGCTCTTCAAATTCATCTGGATCATCCACCTTTGTAATTACCAGAACGATGGAATCGCGGGATGTAGGAATCGCTTCTATCATCAAAGGAATATCATCAGCGTCAAATCCAAAATCGATGTTAGCTTGTTCCATCATGTCACGAAATAGCTCTTTCGCTTTTTCTGAACCATAAGCTAATTCGCTTATCTTGAGCTGACGTTCCAAAAGATCATGTTTACTCAATGTACAGCGAATCTGATTTTCACTAATTCGTTCAATTTTCACAAGCACACTCCCTTTCTGTTTATTATATGTATCAAAAGTATAAGTTATATTGGCGTTAAAGTCAACCTGTTCTTTGTAAAAAATAAATGGAAATTTTTTTCGTCCGAACCATATGAAAATCCGTCTGAACAATACTTGCCCTGAAAGGAGGAGTCAGGATATAATAAAGAGGAAGGGCAGGCTGGATATAAAACCGGGAGGAGGTGTGTATAAGAGGAGCGGGAATATATTTGTTCAGTCCTGCCGGATCCAACCGCAGCAGGATGGTTATACATCACGGGGTACACCTTCTTATTCTGTGGTTATGATGGAGGAGTTATGCAAAAGAAATGGGTTTTTGACGAGCTGGCGCATGCCAGAAAAGAGGGGATCGCCGTGGATGTAGGAGGGGTCTCCTATGAAAACAGACCTCCGGAGGAGCTCTGGAGGGTGTTACAACGGGGAACGTATATGCTGGATTATGAAGCAGATATGCTGGGGCGTATTACAGCACTGCACATAGACCGGATCGAGCCATCGGAGCGGCCTACCTGTAAAACGAAGCGATGTACAAAAAAGCAAGGGCCGGAAAAGGAGTGAACAGCGGCATTATGCTGCCGTTCAAAAAAACACCATCTGACGATCGCAGGGGAATCTGCATTGTCCGGATGGTGTTTTTGACAGGTTATTGTTTGTTGTTCAGGGCTTTCAGCTTCGTGCGCTGCCACCAGCTCAGCTTCTCCTGTGGATTGTTCAGTACGCCGCGTCCCTTCACATCCATAATATAAATACCGCTCAGTACGACTTTCAGCTCCTTTTTTACGGGAAGCAGGGGAAAGATCTTTTCATCGCACATGAGGGACATGATCCTGGGGCCGATCTTTGCCTTGACGATGGGCACCTTGGAGCCGCGCAGGTATTTCGGTGTATTTTCGAGCACAACCTTTGGCAGTCCGGCATCCTTTAGTTTCATTCGTTTCTTATCGATGACAAGGATCGAGGCAGTCTGTGAGGCTGCCTGCATCTGAGCCTGGGATTCCTCCTGTTTTTTCTGCATCTTTTTTCCGACGAAATACAGAATGACCAGTACGATGACCAGCACAATAACGATGATACCGAGTACAAGTAAAAAAGGTTTCATTTTTATCCTCCAATCTATGGCAGATCATATCCTGCCAGGCAATACCATCATTCTACCATGATTTATTAAAAAAGGAAACATTTTCCTGCTTCAGCTCCTGCCTTTTTCATACATATCCGCTACGATGTCATGGATATAGAGTCCCAGATGCTTTTTGGAATCCTTATCCAGCTGATCCGGGTACACCGGCTCGCCGAATTCAATGCGGATCTTTCCCTTGTGGATCCAGGGAAGGTGGTTTTCAAAAATATCCTCTGTGCCATGGAAGCAGACCGGGACGACCGGACAATTTCCCTTCAGGGCGATCTTCATACTGCCCTCCTTAAAATCAAGCAGGGTATCAGTGGCATTTCTCGTACCCTCGGGTGCGATATAGATGGAGTAGCCTTCCTGTACCAGGGCGATGGCATTCAGGATGACATTGAGATTCTGCTTCACATTGCCCCGGTCCATAAACTGACAGTTCAGAAAATACATCCATTGTGCCACGCAGGGCATCCGCTGGATCTCCTTCTTGGCGATAAAAGCGGTCTGGTCCGGTACTGTCGCATAAGCGAGGATGATGTCATAAAAGCTGCGGTGGTTAGCGGCATACATGACCGGTGTGTCAGAGGGGATATTTTCCCGTCCGACGATCGTTTTCTGACAGCCGGATACGAGCATCACGAGATTGAAGGCTCCGCGGACGATGACCTGTGCTGTCCTCGCAGCGATTTTCTTATCCACTGCCCGGAGTATAAATTCCACCAGATACATCGGGATACTCAGGATCGCAATCAGTACATATAAAATTAAGATAATAATCGTTCTCATAATCAGTCTTCTTTCTTTTTGCTGGGCTTTGGTGTGGCATATTTTACCTTATCCGGCTCTTCCACATCTACACCGGTATCCTTTTCGTCTTCATTGCAGCTGACATGATAATATTCCTCCAGGGTCAGCTTATTTTTGTACAGATAGGTGGCGACAGGGATTCCTACATAGCGGATATGCCAGGGCTCATAGTGATACCCTGTGATCTTTGATTTGTCATAGGGATACCGCACGATATATCCATATTTATGGGCATTTTTGGCGACCCACTTTCCCTCCTTCGTATCCCCGAAGGTCTGTGACAGCTGGCAGCCGACACTCTGGGCTGATATATCGATGGTAAGACCGGTCTGGTGCTCGCTGCTTCCCGGTCTGGCGGACACGGTATCCGTGGCGGATTTTCCGCGCCGTGCCACATTCTGGTCATAGATCTGCTTCTGTCTGATATAGGAACGGTATCCGGATACCCCATAAAGAATGATTTTCTTTTTTTCGGCATCCCGGAACATCTTTTCCAGAGCCTTTGATGCGACCTTGCGCAGCTTGCGCTTATCACTGTTGTAGGCGAAGCTGAAACGGATCGCCGGTTCCGTCAGATCCTTTGGTGCATATGTGGAGGGCAGGAGGTATTTGCGGTTGACAAGGACGGTGATGCTGCCCGGGATCGTATCCAGGGGAACTGCCCTGATAGTTTCCTGGATCGATGTCAGGTCATCCGGCAGCAGATCAGAGACCACTGCGGGTGGTGAGACCGCACTGGCGGCCGGTGAAGAGGTGCCGGAATAAGGGGTACTGGCTGTGGAGCGCGGGGAGGCGGAGGGATTTTGTCTGCCGCTGCATCCATAGAGGGTAAGGCAGATCCCTGTTCCCAGCAGGAGCACAGTCAGTATATATAAATTGATATGCTTCATATAAATAATCCTTTGTTGGTTTTATTCCCGCGAAGGTAAAGTGCCGTGCCTCCGGGGTGCTTGACTCGTGGTATTTGGCGGTTCCGCCAGATTATATATGAGCATTATACCCTTAATGGTAAGAAAAATCAATGAATTTCCTCTTGAAAAAGCGGTTTTCCAAATTTATGCAGGGCAAAGAGGAGAAGCATCCCCAGTATGTAACAGGATAAAACCTCCCCGATTCCTA
>N._stephensi_708_cecum__coassemble_6_pt1 | contig 23389 bp, 20 predicted proteins | sample N__stephensi_708_cecum__metabat2_high_PE_008 | metagenome-assembled genome bin N
CAGTACCCCAGGAATACGGGATATCATTATCACGGCGGTATACGTTGGCACGGGGGTTGTCCCATGAACGGAATACGGCTTTGATGGCACCCATCAGCTGTTCCTTCGGATCATCCGGGAAGTCAGCACCGATCTTCTCCTTGTACTCAGCCTTGAACTGGTTTGCCAGCTCCTTCAGGTCGTCTGCCGTAAGCTCAACATCCTGCTGAACACCCCTGTCAGCTTTCATCTTGTCGATGAGCTCCTCGAAGTATTTCTTTCCTACTTCCATTACGACATCCGAATACATCTGGATGAAACGGCGGTAGCAGTCCCATGCCCAGCGTGCATTTCCGGATTTTTCTGCAATTACGTTTACAACAGTCTCATTCAGACCAAGATTCAGAATCGTGTCCATCATACCCGGCATGGATGCACGTGCACCGGAGCGCACCGATACCAGCAACGGATTCTCTTTATCCCCAAATTTCTTTCCTGTGATTTCTTCCATTTTAACGATGTACTCATTGATCTGACCCTGGATCTCATCGTTGATCTCTCTGCCATCCTCGTAATACTGAGTACATGCCTCTGTCGTAATGGTGAAACCCTGGGGTACTGGAAGACCCAGACTCGTCATCTCTGCAAGGTTGGCACCCTTACCACCAAGGAGTTCGCGCATGTCAGCATTTCCTTCGCTGAACAAATAAACCCATTTAGTAGCCATGTTTACATATTCCTCCTAAATTTTTGTATTTGACTGGCTCACAAATCGCCATGGCAGTGTCATGCAACGCGCACGCATAACAAGGCACGACGGTTCGGCAGTCGTTAGGAATATTGTAGCACAAATATTTCTGATAGAAAAGGGTTTTTTCCTAAAATTTATGAAAAACAGCCAAAATAAGGAAACTTGACTATTGTCTCCTGAACCTATATAATGATGCCAAAAGAACTGAAGGAGGATTATTATGATTCGTATTATCACTGATACTCTCTGCGATTTGACCATGGAACACGCCAGGAAGCTGAATATCGATATCCTTCCACTGCTTGTACGCTTTGGCGAAAACGAGTACAAATGCGGGGTCGAACTGAGCAACGAAGAATTTTATGAAAAGCTGGAGTCAGAGGCATCACCACCTACTACCGCAGCGGTCAATCCCTACGAATTTGAAGAAATATTCCAGAGGTATATAAATGCCGGCGACGATGTAGTGGCAATTCTTTTTTCCAGGCATATGAGTGCCACCTATCAGTCTGCTGCCATCGCCGCTGAAAATGTCGATTCGGAAAAGCTCCACCTTATTGATTGTGAAAATGGTGCCATGGGGCAGGCACTTCTCATCGAGACTGCCGTATCCATGCGGGATCAGGGCATGAGTGCCGAAGAGATCACGGAAAAGATCACCGCCCTGCTGCCCCGGACCATGACCTATATCGTCATCGATACCATGGAATATCTCAAACGGGGCGGCCGCATCTCCAAAAGCGCGTCTCTCCTGGGAGGACTGATGAAACTGCACCCGATCGTACAGGTAGTGGCAGACGGTGCCAGACCTGTTGACAAGGTAAAGGGGAAAAAATCCTGCAACGCATGGCTCATAAACAAGCTGAAGGAGCAGGCACCCGACACGGATTATAAATTAGTGATCGGACACTCCAATGCGCCGGAACGTGCAGAGCTTTTTAAAGCCCAGCTGGAGGAGGCAGGCATCACCAATGAAATCTTCATCACCTGCATCGGTCCCATCGTAGGGACTCATATTGGTCCCAACTGTCTCGGTATCGGGTATATAGCAAAATCTCCTGTCTGACTATTTAAAATATTCCGGCAGGACATAGATCCCGCCCATATCCTTATGCTTCCACTGATCTTTTTTTTCATCGTAACCGGTTACAGTAAGATACTGTCGCCGGTTCGCTGTTTTCAGGGAACGGTAAATCTTCTTTAGCGGCACCCACTGCCTGTTGTGTGCAGGATCGCCCGAATCCCCCAAAAATACCTTATCGGTCTTTTCATCGTACAAAAACAGCGTCACATAATGACCGGGAGTATCCTGCCAGTAGCAGGTACTGTCCTGGCTGCTCACTACGACGATACACGCCTCTGACTGCCGGAGCATCTTCTGAAAATCTGCATATTTATCCGGTTTATTTCCTACCCGGCAGTGAAAACCGGTGTGCTCGAGCGTCCTCTTCATATACCCCCAGTCGATGGCACCGCCCCCGCCATATTCTGTCACCTTTTTGGCATATCCGTACATATCAACAGGAGAACAGCGGTAATCCGTCAGACTACAGTATATATTTGCCATACAGCAGAGTCCGCAGCCAAATGCCCCAAACCTGCCTCCATCATATTCCGTATCACCCCATTTACCGGACCAGTCCATCCTTGCTTTCCATGTCCTCGGGCCCTGAAACCAGGTAGCGATCTTATCGGATGGATCGGGGGGCTCTGTCACATTTCCTGTCTCCAGCTCCCCCGATGCCCCCGATGCCTGTCCAATTACAGCAGCCTGGGAGGCAGTCTTCCCTGCCGCACTGACTGACGACGGTGTGGCCGATACCGGCTCCGCCCGGGGAGGAACCACCTTATTTAAGACAGCAGCCGATGCCAGCATCGCGATACTCAGGATACAGATCAACAGGATCTGGCGTTTGCTGTAATCACGTTTTTTCATGATCCTCCTCCATTCTAAAGCACAAATCACTCTGTCAATCCGTCTTCCAGTTTGACGGGAGATGGCACTTTCCGGTAAACTCCGTATTCCTCCACGTATCATTTTTCTTATGATAAGAGGTCACAGCGAGATATTGACGGTCGCTTTTTGTCTTCAGCGAATGATAAATCTTCTTTAACGGCACCCATTTCCTGTTTCTCTCATAGCTCCCAGGATCCGTAAGAAATACCTGGTCGGTTGCCTTGTCATACAAAAACAGTGTCACATAGTGCCCTGTTGTATGCTTCCACATACTCTTTTTATCATGCTGGCTGACAAGGACGACCACTGCCCTGGACCTGCTGACGATGCGCTGAAACTCCTTGTAATCCTTTGGCTTCTTCCCCATCTCACATTGGAAGCCCGCCTTCGCCAATGCCGTATTCATGTTCCACCATTCAATCGCTCCGGCTCCCTTGTAACCCGACACCTCTTTGGCGTATTCCAGCATATCCAGCGGTGAACAGCGGTAGGGAGACAACGAGCTGTATATATTTGCCATACAGCAGAGTCCGCAGCCAAATGCCCCAAACTTCTTTCCCTTGTACTTTTTCTTTCCCCAGTTACCGGACCAGGTCAGCTTCGATTTCCATGAGGCATCCCCCTGGTAATAAGAAGCAATCCTGTCCGTCTTATCCGCACCGACGGAAGGCGTTGGCACCGGAGTCGGTCTGGGAGTTGGTGTCGGGGTCGGTGTCGGCAGCAGCTTCGGCTCCTTTTTCTTATATTTATTCCGGATCACCTCAGGTGTCGGCGGACCACACGGTATTTCCTCTGCCACAGTACCTGCCATCTGTGTGACCACTGCCGGCGTGGCAGACATTTCCTTGGTATTTGCCGGCTGCACCTTTTCCATAAGAAAGCCAACCATGATCGTTATGATAAATAATATTATTGTTAAACTTAGCTTCACTGCACTGAAATTTTTTTCTTTCACCTTTTTTCATCCTTCAATCAGAATATAAACTTATCGGCAAAATACTCCTTCAGGTCACTGATCTTCACACGCTCCTGCTCCATCGTATCGCGGTCACGGACCGTCACCATACCATCCTCCTCCGAGTCAAAATCATAGGTCACACAATATGGTGTCCCGATCTCATCCTGGCGGCGGTAACGCTTCCCGATATTTCCACGGTCATCATATTCACAATTATAATATTTACTCAGCTCCCCAAAGACCTTTTCTGCCTTTTCATTTAATTTCTTTGACAATGGCAGCACACCAATCTTCACCGGTGCCAGTGCCGGGTGGAAATGCAGCACCGTGCGGACATCTCCTTCACCGATCTCCTCTTCATCATAAGCACTGCACAAAAATGCCAGTGTGACGCGGTCTGCTCCCAGCGATGGCTCGATCACATAAGGAATATATTTCTCCTTCCGTTCATCATCAAAATAATTCATATCCTCTCCGGATGTATTCTGATGCTGCGTCAGGTCATAATCTGTACGGTCTGCGATCCCCCACAGCTCACCCCAGCCAAACGGGAACAAAAATTCGATATCGCTGGTTGCCTTGCTATAGAAGGAAAGCTCCTCCTGATCGTGGTCACGGACCCGCATCTCTTCCTCCCGGATGCCAAGTGTCTGAAGCCATCTGATACAAAATTCCTTCCAGTAGGAGAACCATTCAAGATCCGTATCCGGCACACAGAAAAATTCCAGCTCCATCTGCTCAAACTCGCGGGTGCGGAAGGTAAAGTTGCCCGGTGTGATCTCATTCCGGAAGGATTTACCGATCTGCCCTATGCCAAAGGGAACCTTTTTGCGGGAGGTTCTCTGCACATTCTTGAAATTCACAAAGATGCCCTGTGCTGTTTCCGGACGGAGATAGACGGTATTCTTTGCGTCCTCCGTCACTCCCTGGAATGTCTTGAACATCAGGTTAAACTGCCGGATCTCCGTGAAATTGTGCCTGCCGCAGCCCGGACACGCAATCGCATGCTCCCCGATAAATTTCTCCATATCCTCATTGCTCCAGCCATCAACAGAGCCGCCGAGGTCAATCTGGTTGTCCCCGGCGTACTCCTCGATCAGCTGATCGGCGCGGAACCGCTCATGGCATTCCTTACAGTCCATCAAGGGATCGGAAAACCCGCCCAGATGACCCGATGCCACCCATGTCTGTGGATTCATCAGGATCGCACAGTCCACACCTACATTATATTTATTTTCCTGGATAAACTTCTGCCACCATGCTTTTTTCACATTATTTTTCAGCTCGACACCGAGATTCCCATAATCCCATGTGTTCGCCAGTCCGCCATATATTTCGGAGCCCGGATAGATAAATCCCCTGCCCTTCGCCAACGCTACGATTTTGTCCATTGTCTTTTCCATCATGCACAATCCTCCACTTTTTCACACATTTTGTTTCATTGTACTATCCCGGCGAAAATTTTTCAAGTGAGGATTTCATTTCCGGGGCGATTGCTGGAAATTTTTAGCCTGCGATGCCGGACCATCTGCCATACACCTTCTTGCCCTTTACCTTTGTATAGGGACGTATCCTGGCATACACCTTCGTTTTCCCTATATTAAACTTCCCTTTCATGGTCACTGTCTTTTTCTTCGCACCCGCCTTTACTGTAAGCTTTTTCTTGTTCTTGGTAAATTTGGCATTGGTAGCTGTCATCAGCTCATAGCCGCTGACACCCTTTACCCTGGACCACTCCAGTGTAACCTTCATCTTCTTTTTATAAAAAGCCGTTGTCGTGTTATAAAGCGAGGCTTTCGCCTCCTTCGCCCCCTTACTGAAGCTCAGGGTAAAGGATTCACCAAATGCCTGGTCCGAAATCCCGCTGCTGGATCCCTGGATTGTGATACTGCCGGTCAGGCTTCCGGTATCTGCTGCCATTCCAAAAGCATCTGCACCGATTTTCTTCACCGTGGCCGGGATCGTCACCGCCTTCAGATTGTCATTTCTCACAAAGGCACCGGCACCGATCTCCGTGAGCCCCTTCCCGAACCGGATTGTCTCCAGCTCGTTGAACTGAAATGCCCCTTCCCCTATTTTCTGTACCGAGTCGGGAATCACTATTGTTTTCAGCTGGTTATACTCTGCCAGCTGTTCCGGCACTACCTTCATCGTATCCGGAAGCACAAGCTCTTCCAGTCCGGCACTTGAAAATACACCTTTTCCATATGTCTCGATGGTAGCCGGCAGGACCAGTTTGCGGATCACATTACTGGAAAAAGCACCCGTATCTACCTTTTTCAGTGTTGCCGGAAATACGATTTCCAGGGAATCCGCATCTTTTTCAAAGATCGGGGAGCATCTGCTGAATGCCTGACAGCCGATTTCCTCCAGCCCTTCCGGCAATACCAGCTTTGTTATCTTCTGATTGTCATAAAAGGCATATGCGCCAACTTTTTTTATACCATCCGGCACTGTAACCGTACTGTCTTTCCCCTTATACCGGAGCAGGTAATGATCGCTGGTGATATACATATTGTCCTTCAGGGAGATCTGATCCGGCAGCTGCTTCATCAGGGCATCGATGTCCATGCGCAGCATATTTATCAGCTCCACCAGGGACTGTCCATCCAGCTTCTTACTCTGGACATCTACCTGTAACCCCGGCAATGATTCGCTCATCACGCTGGAATAATAGCGGTTGGATTCGACCTGCTTTACCCATGACGGGATGGTAATCTTCTTCAGCTGGCAGATGACCGCCGGATCTCCTTCTGCATCCGGACTGCTATACAGGACAGATTGCAGGCAGAATACCTCACAGCCCTCTGCCAGTGTGATTTCCTTTCTCTGAAACGGCACACGCACGATCGCTTTCCCGTCCCTGGAGTAGATCACACCATTGATACTCTTATATTTCGGATCGCTCTTTTTTACCACCAGATTATTGGCTTCAAAGGCTGCTGCCCTTGCCAGCTGCAGATTTGTATTGAACGTGACGGTATCCACCTTGCCGGAAACCATGTAGCTTGCCTCGTCACCCTTTATCGTCTTAAGCTTGAAAGTTCCCGGAATCGTCAGCTTTTTCAGCTTCCCACACCGAAATGCCCCCTCACCGATGGTTTTCACCGAAGCTGCCACTGTGGCACTGGTGACATTCTTGTACTTCGTAAAGGCATTCACCGGAATGGATGTGACTCCTTTTTTCACTACGATCTTCTTTACCTTTTTTATCTTACTCTTTTTCACTTTCAGGGAAGAGGACATCGCCCCCTTGCCTGAGACCGTCAGTGTACTTCCCTTGACCGTTGCCTTCACTTTCTTCTTTGCCGCCTGGGCATCCTGCCCGCCGAGCACGGTAGCTGCTCCTAAGGTCAGAAGCAGTGCTGTTGTCATGATCATTGCTTTTCTTTTCATGGTAATCCCTCCTATTAACATTATTATTTGGTCCATTCCAGCCAGTCAGAATCTTCTGAGCTTTCGATTTCATCCTCTGCCACAGCCTGTGACCATCTTCCATAATTCTTCTTTCCATCCAGATAAGAATAGGGACGCATTTTTATATACACCTTCATGCTCTTTTTAAATTTCCCCTTCATGGTCAGTATCTTTGTCCGCAGACTTCCTTTAACCGTAGCCCGATTCTTGTTTTTAGTAAATTTAGCATTGGTGGCTGTCACAATCTCATAGCCGTCTGCCTCCTTTACCTTTACCCATGCCATAGAAACTTTCATCTTTTTCTTACTGATATAATTCCTTCCCGGGATATAAAATGAAACCCTTTGTTCTCCCGGTCCTTTTTCGAAAATCAGACTCCCCTGCCCCCTGAATGCCTGATCCGAAAATCCGGCACTGGATCCCTGTATCAGGATATCGGTATTACCCATTTCACCAAATGCCTGTTTCCCGATCTTTGTCACCGCAGCAGGTATCGTCAGGTTTTTCAGGTCGGTATACATAAATGCCTCATCACCTATTTCCTTTATGCCTTTACCAAATTGGATCTCCTCAATACCGGTTCCTTTAAAAGCACCATTCCCGATCTTCACCAGTGAATCGGGCAATATCAGCTTTTTGATATATGTGCCGGAAGAGCTCCACCGGAAGGCATCCTTCCCGATTTCCTGTAACCCCTCCGGTAATACCAGTCCTGTCATCCCACGGTAATGGTCAAAGACATAATCACCAATTTTTTTAATGCCCGCCGGTATCTTTATTTCACTGTCTTTTCCGCCATACGCAAGCAGGACATATGTGTTTGTGATATACATATCATCTTTTTTGGAAATCTGGTCCGGCAGCTGTTTCATAAGGGAATCCATATCCATCCCCAGAATATGGATCAGCTGCGATAAGGAAGACTCTTTCAGCTGTTTGCCCTGCACATCCACCTGTAGTCCTGTAACCCTGCCATTCACAGTCCTCCTTTCAAGTCCGCGGTCATCCATCGCATAATATCTGTCTGATTCTATTTCCTTTACCGATGCCGGAATCACAATCCTTTGCACCCGGCATCCACCAAAAGGATCTTCAAGGTCGTCCACATTGCAGTACATCACCGACTGCAGGCAGAATACCTCACAGCCCTCCGCCAGCACTACCCCGCTCCGCTGAAAGGGTACACGCACGACCGCTTTTCCATCCCTGGAGTAGATCACACCATTGATGCTCTTATACTTCGGATCACTCTTTTTCACTACCAGATTGTTGGCATCAAAGGCAGCTGCCCTCTTAATGTCGAGATTCGTATTAAAGGTCACTGTATTTACCCTGCCCGAGATCCAGGCCCCCTCGCCACTCCCCATCTCAAACTTCCCGGGAATCGTCAGTTTTTTCAGTTTCTCACAATGGAATGCGTTCTGCCCGATCTTCTTTACCGATTTCGCCACGGTAGCACTGGTGACATTTTTGTACTTCGCAAAGGCGTTCGCCGGAATGGAGGTCACTCCCTTTTTTACGACAATCTTTTTCACCTTTTTTCTCTTACTCTTTTTTATCTTCAGGGAAGGGGACATCGCCCCCTTGCCGGAGATCGTCAGCGTGCTTCCCTTGATGGTTGCCTTCACTTTTTTCCTGTTTGCCGCCTGGGCATCCTGTCCATTCAGTACCATGGCAGTGGCTAGCATCAGGAGCAGTGCCGTTGTCATAACCAGTGCTTTCCTTTTCATACAAAAATACTCCTTATGATGTTGTCATTACTTACTTTGTACTATTTTGCTATTCCGCCACTACCTGCGACCATCTTCCATAAATCTTCTTCCCATCCAGGTAAGAATACGGACGTACTTTTATATAAACCTTCATATCCTTTTTAAACTTCCCCTTCATGGTCAGCGTCTTTACATCCACATTTCCTCCGACCGTAGTCTGGTTCTTGTTTTTGGTAAATTTGGCATTGGTTGCCGTAACAATCTCATAGCCTTCTGCACCGTTCACGAGCGTCCACACCGTGGAAACTGTCATCTTTTTCTTACTGACATATTCTCGCTCCGGCTCAAAAAGTGAAACTCTCTGTTCCTGGGGACCCTTTTCAAAAATGAGATTGCCCCTTCTTCCAAATGCCTGATCCGAAAATCCGGCACTGGATCCCTGTATCACAACATCGATATTACCCAATTCGTCAAATGCCTGCCTGCCAATCTTCGTTATCGTGGCAGGAATCGTCAGATCCCGCAGGTCATTTTCCCGGAAAGTCTCATCCTCAATTTCTTTTATGTTTTTTCCAAACCGGATCGTCTGGATATTATTATCCATAAAAGCCGCTTTTCCTATCTTTGTCAATGAATCCGGCAATACCAGTTCCGTGATGCACTGATAGTCCCCCTCACTGGTCCCGACGGAGCATTTCCTGAATGATGCCTCCCCGATCTCCTCCAGTCCTTCCGGCAATACCAGATCTGTGATCCCGAGATACCCGTCAAAGGCATGATCCGCAATTTTTTTGATCCCTGCCGGTATCTTTATCGCCGTATCTTTTCCGCCATATCCCAGCAGGATATGCGTGCCTGTGGTATACATATCATCTTTGACGGAAATCTGGTCCGGCAGCTGCTTCATGAGCGTGTCCAGATCCATCGTCAGATGATGGACCAGCTGTGACAGGGATGAATCATCCAGCTGTCTGCTTTTCACATCCACCTGCAGACCCGTAATCCTGCCGTTCACTTTCCTCTTATCAAGTCCCAGATCCCCCTGTGCATAATACTGTCCGGATTCTACTTTTTTTACCGATGCCGGCACCACAATCTTTTTTACCCGGCATCCGCCGGATGGCGCACCAGAAGAAACCACGTTGCAGTACATCACTGACTGCAGGCAGAATACCTCGCAGCCATCCTCCAGCACTACCTCGCCCCGCTGGAAGGGTACGCGCACGATCGCTTTTCCATCCCTGGAGTAGATCACACCATTGATACTCTTATACTTCGGATCACTCTTTTTCACCACCAGATTATTGGCATCAAAGGCTGCCGCCCTCTCGATATTGAGGTTAGTATTGAAGGTTACGGTTTTCACCTTATCCGAGATCCAGGATCTCTCCTTCGTTCCCTTTAAGACAGTCATCTTAAAATTCCCCGGAATCGTCAGCTTTTTCAGCTTCCCGCACTTAAAGGCATTCTGCCCGATCTTCTTCACCGAAGTTGCCACGGTGGCACTGGTGACATTTTTGTACTTCGTAAAGGCATTTACCGGAATGGAGGTAACGCCCTTCTTCACTACGATCTTTTTTACCTTCTTCATCTTACTCTTCTTTACCTTCAAAGAAGAGGGCATCGCTCCCTTGCCTGAGATCGTCAGTGTACTTCCCTTGACCGTTGCCTTCACCTTTTTCTTTTTTGCCGCCTGTGTATCCTGCCCGTTCAGTACGGTAGCTGCCCCTAATGTCAGAAGCAGTGCCGTTGTCATGATCATTGCTTTTCTTTTCATAATTAAAATCCCCCTCGTCTTTTATCCAGCCTGGCGGTGCTGTTCCGGTCCACCGCCAGACCCTGATAACTTTCTGACTCCCATCCGCTATTTTTAAAGCCTTACACCTATAAAACGACTAAGGGAATGGAAATGTTGCAGGGATTGTAAAAAAATTTTCTTTCTAGATCAGTGTCTTAAATTCCCGGTCTGTATGGGATTTAAAATAGCGTCCCACCGCCTGTTCTAATTCTGCAAGGATATTGTCTCCGACCGCAAAGGTATAAAGCTTTTCCAGCGGCGAGGACAAGATCCTCTGCATTGTATATACCGTCGTCTCTGACAGGGTGATACCGGTCTGCCGGTCCATGCCGGGCAGTTTCCGCTCACAGTCATCGCATACGATCCCTGATTCTCGTATAAAAAAATGATGCAGGCCCTGTGTCCCGCCACACCGGATACATTCAAAGAGTCTCGGTGCCTCTCCTTCGATCATGAGCATCCTGAGCTCATATATGTAACGGACCAGCCTGTCCGGCAGGGAGGGTACTGTCAGGGCACGCAGGGACAGATACAGAAGATTCAGCTCTGCCGCAGCGTCCATGCCCTCCCTCGTAAAATAATCTGCCACCTCACAAAAATACAGTGCCATATACAGATGATCCAGATCCTTACGCAGCTCAGGGAAAAAATTCCTCGCCTCTACCTGTTCGATGGAATACGAATCACGGCCCCTGTAAATATAAAATTCCCCGAAGGTAAATGGCTCTGTCGATGCTGATAACGGACTCCTTGGGCGTCTGGCACCTCTCGCAAACGCCGAAATCCGCCCCCGCTCCCTTGTCAAAAGGACAATACGCTTATCGTATTCACCAATGGTGGCTGCCGACAGCACCATTCCCATCAACCGTTCCTTCACGTTGTCCCCTCTCTTCTCTCCTGCCGGTCCCATCAGGATAGGAATCCTTCCCGGTATTATGACTGACATAGTCCAGATAATCCGATACCCTGCCGGTATGGGCAAAGGTATCCCAACTCTCCGTGTTCTCCATAGCGTTCCTCCTGTTGTATCTCTTTTCTTCCTGCACAAGTTACATATTTAGGATATCCGCCACAGGAGTTCACTATGCTGGCACTTTATTCCATCTGTTACCGATCGTCCCTGAAACCGAAGTTTTTAAGGAGAAAATCACTGTCCCGCCAATCCTTCTTAACCTTGACCCACAGCTTCAGGTTCACCTTCGCCTGCAAAAATTCCTCGATATCCTCCCTGGCACTGGTACCGATTTTTTTAAGCATACTTCCCTGTTTTCCGATGATCATTCCCTTATGGGAATCCCTTTCACATACAATAGTGGCATTGATGTCCACAAGGGCACGCTTACCCGGACGGTCCTTCATCTGATCAATAGAAACAGCGATACCATGAGGAAGCTCATCCGAAAGAAGTCGCAGTGCCTTTTCCCGGATCAGCTCTGCCACGATCTGACGCTCCGGCTGATCGGTAATGGTGTCCTCATCATAATACTGCGGTCCCTCCTCCAGATAGTCAAACATCGTCGTCACCAGATCCCCGACACCCTCCCCTGTGACTGCCGATACCGGTACGATCTCAGAAAAATCCATAACACCCTTATATGCTGCGATACATTCCAGTATCTCCGCCTTTTTCACCGTATCGACCTTATTCACCACCAGGATCACCGGTGCCTCTGACCGCTGAAGAGTCTCTGCAATATGACGCTCTCCCTTACCGATAAAGGTAGTAGGCTCCACCAGCCAGAGTACGAGATCCACTTCCTTATAGGTACTCTCCGCTGCCTTTACCATATATTCCCCCAGCTTATTTTTTGCCTTGTGGATACCAGGTGTGTCCAGAAAAATGATCTGTCCCCTCTTATCATGGTACACCGTCTGGATCCGGTTTCTTGTCGTCTGCGGTTTATTTGATGTGATGGCGATCTTCTGACCGATCATCTTATTCATCAATGTGGATTTGCCGACATTGGGTCTCCCAATAATCGTCACAAAGCCCGATTTAAATATCTGTTCCATTCTCTGTCCTCCCCGTCTGTACGATAAAGCCGGATATCACCGGCTATTTCAGTGTCCGTATATGCTCAAACAGCTCCTCTGACTGTCCTATCTTCTCCTCGCTTCCCAGTGCGCAGATCCTTCCATCCGACAAAATCGCCTCTATCATGGCAGCAGTCTCCCGCACCTTCGCCGGATCCGCAGCCAGCACCTCATCCCGCTCCCGCTGCTTATCCTCCTGCGTCGTCCCTGTCATGTAGGCAGCATAGGACCGGTCCCCCTGATCCCTCGGAGTCAGCGGTACATCCAGGCTGCTGATGGTACCAATGATATACTTCATCATATCCCTTTCATCCGCCTCATACTCCCTGAGATATGCCGGTATCCCTTCGTACACCTGATCCGTTGCCGCCAGATTGGGATCACGGTAGGAGGTCACGAAACCGATACCCGAATCCATAAAGGCACATTTCACTCCATAGGCACCGCCCTTGACGCGCACCTCATTCCACAGATAATCATAATCAAGGATCGTCCTCACTACCCTGAAGACACCGCTGTACGGGATCCCCTTGTCACCAAACTGTCCGGCACGTGCCACATACTGCACCTTCCCTGCCGTGCGGAAGCCTTCATTTGCCTGCACTGGCGGCAGCTGCCACGCTGGTTCGGGAATCACTGCCTCCTTATGTCCGGGAAGGAGATCCAGCAGTCTGCTGATCCTGCCCTCCAGTGCATCATAGCCCTCCCTGTCCGCTGTAACGCAGATTCTCAGCCGCTCCCTCGTAAAGATACATTCTGCCAGTGCCTGTAGTACCGCAATGAGATTATCCTTTCTCTCCTCAAAATGATCCTCCAGATCACAGAGGAAATCATAATATGAAATCCCCTTCATCTGCTCCACGTAATAACACCGTTCTTTCAGATACGACATCGCACGCCACGCTGCCGTACTATGCCCTGCCGACTGCAGGCTCATCAGCTTATAGGACCGCAGCTCCCCGATGATCTCCTTCAGTCTCTTCGCATCATCCAGATGTGAGGTCAGCATCATTTCCCCAAACAGCTCCAGGATCCTCCCTGTCTCCGGATACAGCACCTTCGCCTCCGCCTCCAGACACATACGGTAGTCCGAGCTGCCCCTGCGCTCATATGTCGCCGTACTAAAAGATGTGCCGCCTGCATGGAGAAGGATCTCATTACCCAGTTCCAGCTTATCATGCCGGTCTGTATCGACAAATCCGATCAGATCCGCCAGAAGCGCAACATAGGGGGCATATTTCCGCAGATCCAGGATATCAAAGGAAAGACGGATATAATTGATGCCGTTTGTAAAAATATCGTGATGCAGTGCCGGACAGCCTGCCATCTCCTTCTCCTGATTATGGAAAACACGTGTCTCCTTCGCGATATCCTCCCTGGCAAGCAGCGGGATACAGGACAGTACAGCCGGATCATCCGCTTCCTCCTGGTATGCCTTCAGCTCCCTCGTCGCCCTCACGATCTGCTCCTTCTCTTCCTCTGACAGGGAGGCACGATACCGCTCCAGACGCTCTGCCTCCTCCTGATCCATCCGTGCTGTCAGTCCGATCTTAGGCTGTACACTCACAAAGGTCGTATGTGTATTGTCAAGGAAATATCTCCGGATCACATCCTCATAATACCCTGTGCCAATCTGCTCCTTAAGGAATTCAAAAATATCACCGGCATGGATATGGATAAATGGCTTTGTATCATCATACAGCCAGCTGTCAAGGATCTGCAGACCATACATCAGCCCCTTGGGATAGGAGCCGTAATCCGCCTCCCTATACTGAAATTCCATGGCATTGATCGCTGCCCGGAGTGATCTCTCGTTCAGGCCCTCCCGGACAAGCCCTGTCAGTGTCCTGCGGATGATATCGAGAAATTCCTGTTTCTGTTCCATCCGGACATTTTTGGCGATAACTGAAAAATACATCTGCCGGATGCTTCCTTCATAGGTGCTCTTGATCTCACTGCCGATACCGGCATCCAGAAGTGCCTGCTTCAGTGGTGCCCCCTCCGATTCCACCAGCACATGACCCAGCACCCTGAGAACCCGGTACAGCTCACGGTCGAGGCTCTCCCCCGCCAGTACATTGTAGCTGAAATATGCCTTTCCCTCCGTGTCTTCACCCTCTGTCGCGGAATAAAAGCCATATTTTTCCCGCCTCTCATCAAAAAGCTCCTGTCTGCCGATTTCCGAATCCACCCGCAGGTAATCAAAATCACTGAGATATTTCTCATCCAGCCAGTTCAGCTTCTCTTCCATGTCCATATCACCGTACAGATAGATATAGCTGTTTGAAGGGTGATAATATTTTCTGTGGAAATCCAGATAATCCTCATAGGTCAGATCCGGGATGGATTCCGGATCCCCGCCGGATTCAACGCCGTATGCCGTATCCGGAAAGAGGGAATGCTGGATATCACGATACAGCAGCTGGTCAGGAGAGGAAAAAACGCCCTTCATTTCATTGTACACAACACCATTATATTTCAGCGGGGCATCCGGGTCCTCCAGTTCATAATGCCAGCCCTCCTGCCGGAAGATTTTTTCTTCTTTATATATATTAGGATAAAATACGGCATCCAGGTAAACGTGCATCAGGTTCTGAAAATCCCTGTCATTGCAGCTCGCCACCGGATAAACCGTCTTATCCGGATATGTCATGGCATTGAGAAAGGTATTGAGGGAGCCCTTCGCCAGCTCAATAAAGGGATCCTTCAGGGGAAATTCCCGCGATCCGCACAAAACCGTATGCTCCACGATGTGCGCCACTCCCGTGGAATCCTTCGGCGGTGTGCGGAATCCGATAGAAAACACCTTGTTTTCATCCTCATTCTCGATCAGAACGATCCTTGCCTTTGTTTTTTTGTGTTCCAGCAGATACCCGGTACTGCCAAGCTCTGTCAGCTCCTGCCGGTCCCTCAGCTCATATGCGTTACAATTTCCTATATCCATCTTGATCCCTCACTTATTCTGATAATCATTCTTTTCTTATTTTTTCTTTTTTCATGCCCTTTATACCATACCATATCATATCGGCATAAATCCTTCAAGCAATGTCGAAAAAATTCTTTTGACTTTTTCCTGTAATTATGTTATGGTTAATGAGTGTCAAATATTTTATGTTTTAGGAGGCAAAACACATGAAAGGTACAGTTAAATGGTTTAATGCCAAAAAAGGATTTGGATTTATCTCTGATGAAGAGGGAAATGATGTATTCGTACACTTCTCCGCTTTACAGATGGACGGCTTCAAGGTATTGGATGAAGGCGACGAAGTAGAGTTTGAAGTCATTGAAGGCGAAAAAGGTCCCCAGGCAGCAAACGTAACAAAGTTATGATCGAATTCTAATCATTGATTTTTCGTGTCGTTCCGGGAAACCGAGACAGTGTGCATAAAAAGTTAAGAATTACAAGTAGGTTATAACAAAGCTCTCTGATTCACATCAGAGAGCTTTTATTTTCCCTTTTTCTACATTTGGCGTGATGAAATTTTCCAGGGCATACCGCCAGAGCTCCTCGGAGCCCCTCGCCGTATTCTGGTTTCTCTGCTGTATTTGTGCCAGCCGGACACCCTTTTCTTCCCATGCCTTTCCATCCGATGCCGCATTCAGAAGAACCGGCTGAAAGTTATCCATCATGCGGGCGAAGCATGCTTCCTTCGTCTCGCCCGCCTCAAACTCGTCCCAGAGAGCCCGCAGCTGATCCCCCTGATCCTCCGGCAGTATGCCGAAGATCCGGTCTGCGGCCCGCAGCTCGCGCTCCCGCTGGCTCTTCTTTGCCTCCTCATCATAGGCATAGGTATCACCGGCATCGATCTCTACCAGATCATGGATCAGGAGCATACTCACAGTCCGCAGTACATCGATCGTTTCATTGGCATATTCACTAAGCAGCAGCGTCATGACTGCCATATGCCATGCATGCTCTGCATCATTTTCCTTCCGCACACCATCTGCCAGATAGGTCTGCCTGCCAATCTGCTTCTCCTTATCGATCTCGCGGCAGAACGCAATCTGTTTATCCAGTCTTTCCCTGTCCATCATCTCTTAAATCTCATTTCCCGGAAATTTCGGAATACCGTCAAAGCCCGCCTGAAGATCCGCATCCGTCGGGATATAATCCGACATCGTACCATTGTGGAACTGCTCATATGCCACCATGTCGAAATATCCGGTACCTGTCAGGCCAAAGAGAATTGTCTTCCCTTCTCCGGTTTCCTTACATTTCAGTGCCTCATCGATCGCCACACGGATGGCATGGCTGCTCTCCGGTGCAGGCAGGATTCCCTCTGTCCTGGCGAACTGCTCTGCTGCCTCAAAGACAGAGGTCTGCTCCACAGCCCTTGCTTCCATATAACCATCCGCATACAGCTGTGACAGGATCGTGCTCATGCCGTGGAAACGGAGCCCGCCGGCATGGTTTGCCGATGGAATAAAATTACTGCCCAGCGTATACATCTTGGCGAGCGGACAGATCATACCGGTGTCGCAGAAATCATAGGCAAATTTTCCCCTGGTGAAACTCGGACAGGATGCCGGCTCTACTGCGATAAACTGATAATCCTTCTCACCCCTCAGCTTCTCTCCCATAAATGGGGAGATCAGACCGCCCAGATTGGAACCGCCTCCCGCACAGCCGATGATGATATCCGGTTTGACATTATATTTGTCCAATGCAGTCTTGGTCTCCAGACCGATGACTGACTGATGAAGAAGCACCTGGTTCAATACGCTTCCCAGCACATAACGATATCCCTCCTGGGAGGTAGCCACCTCTACCGCCTCGGAGATCGCACAGCCAAGGCTCCCCGTCGTCCCCGGATGCTTCTCCAGGATCTTACGCCCCACCTCTGTATCAGTGGACGGGGAAGCTGTCACACTGGCACCGTAGGTTCTCATAACCTCGCGGCGGAACGGTTTCTGTTCATAGGAGACCTTCACCATATACACCTTGCATTCCAGTCCCAGATAGGCACACGCCATGGAAAGTGCCGTCCCCCACTGACCGGCTCCGGTCTCCGTGGTCACACCCTTCAGTCCCTGCTTCTTCGCATAATATGCCTGGGCGATGGCAGAATTCAGCTTATGGCTTCCGCTCGTATTATTTCCCTCAAATTTGTAATAGATCTGCGCCGGAGTCCCCAGTGCCTTCTCCAGATGATACGCACGCACAGTGGGTGCCGGACGGTAGGTTTTGTAGTAATCCTGTATCTCCTGCGGAATATCGATATAAGCATCGGTATCATTTAACTCCTGGGCGATCAGCTCATCGCAGAAGATCGGTGCCAGCTCTTCTGCCTTCAACGGCTGCAATGTAGCCGGATTGAGCAGGGGTGCCGGCTTTACCTTCATATCGGCACGGACATTGTACCACTGCTTCGGAATCTCATCCTCTGAAATATAAATCTTATATGGGATCTTCTGTTCACTCATCTCGAAAATTCTCCTTTCTTTTCTTCATTGTCCCATAATATCATAAATGAAAGGAATGCGCAACTTTCTATTCCGGAAATCACCCGATAAAGCGGCGGTATCATGCCTGATACCCCCACAAATTCCTGATCTGCGGACGCAGCCGGTCAAAGCTCCAGCTCTCACTGCTCCTCTGCCTGGAATTCGGATCATTGACCCGGAACCCCTCCCCATCATAGCCCCAGAGCACGATAAAATGTCCCTCTGTCGTAAAGTCCCCCGGTCCCATGGCACAGATGATCAATCCGGAGGAATCCAATACCGATTTCATGGCATCCTCATTCAGTGAAATCTCCCTTCCCGTGAGTCCGAAATGTGCTGCCCCCTCTGTCATCAGCGTCCAGGAAGTTCCCGAGCCCCTGACATAATATCCCGCCCTTTCGCTGAAGTCCGCAATCTCGGAGGGCAGCACTGCCTCATGCTTTAACCCCAGCACCACCATGGACAAACAGACCGGTCCACAGCCTGATACTGCGATCATACTCCCACCATATTCATAATATCCCCATCTTTTGTCCCACTGTAGCAGCAGGGGATGCGCTGCCTCTATCTCGTCCCTTGAAAAACTTCCTACCCTTTTCCTATCCGCTTTGGGATATCCGGCAACAAAATCAGCCATATCCGGATTCCTCTCCAGCATCTCCAGGAGCTCGCTAGGGATACCTCGTTTCATCGGCAAGAATTTTTTTCATCACCTTCTCCTGCTCCCTGTCATCCTCCCTGGAAATTTTCTGATCCTGTCCTCCCGTCCGTTCACCGGCATTCCGGTTTCTCCGGGTTATGATAAATCCCAGAAAAACAAGAAGCAAAGCAGTCACCACAAATATTCTTGCCATATTATATCTGTGTTTTTTCCGATATCGTTTACTCTTCATGCAAAAACCTCCTTTGTTATTCTGACTCTATCTTATCAGAACAAAAAAAGAGGTTCTTTTCTATTTTCCAAACAAATTCTCACAATTTTCTCAAGATTTCGGCAGGATAATCTGAAAACAGACCTGATTATCCTCACTAAAGGCAGTGATCTGCCCGCCATGCAGCTCGATGATCTCCCTTGCGATGGCAAGGCCGATACCACTCCCGCCTGTTTTCGTCCCGCGCGAACTGTCCAGACGGAAAAACTGCTCAAAGATGCGCTGCAGCTTCTCCGGCGGGATCGTATTTCCCTGATTTTCAAAGCGAAGCTCGATCTCCCTGTCCCTGTCTGCCAGACTGATCCGGATAGCTGTCGAGGGAAAGCTGTAATTCAGTGCATTGCGCAGCAGATTGTCAAATACCCGCTGCATCCGGTCCGAATCACACACGAACATAAAATCCTTTGGCAGCGATACCTCACAGTCCAGATCCTTTTCCCGCAGCATCGGCTGAAATTCAAAAACCACCTGATCCAGCATACGTGTCAGGTTGATCTCGCTTTTTTCCAGTGTGATATGCGTCAGATTATAGCGGGTAATCTCGAAAAATTCATTGATCAGCTCCTCCAGCCTCTCCGTCTTCCGGGAAACCACCCTGATATAATGCCGTTTCGTCTCCTCCGGCAGATCCGGCTCATCCTGCAGCAGCTCCAGATATCCCATTACGGATGTCAGCGGTGTCTTGAGATCATGCGCCAGATAGACAACCAGGTCATTTTTTCTCTGCTCTGCCTCGTCGGCGCGCAGCTGTGCCTGTTCCGCCTCTTTTCCCACCAGCTCATACATCCTTCGGTAATCATAGATCAGGATAATAATAATTCCTGTAACCAGTCCCAATAAAAAGAAAACTGCTTTATTATCATTTAAAAAATGCAGCACGGGATAAAAAATGTCATTTTCCATCCAGATAAAGGTAGAAAGATACAGATAACAAAACAGACCAGTGAGACATACACTGGCATAGGCAGCGATAAAGGCAAGGATCTTCCTGCCTGTATTCCGGTATCTCCTCTGTGCCCTCTCACTCAATCTTATACCCCACTCCCCACACGGTTCTGATAAACTTTGGTTTCTTCGCTGATTCCTTCATTTTCTCACGTATACGTCCGATATGTGTCATGACTGTATTGTTGCTGTCGATATACTTTTCTCCCCACACCTGCTCAAACAGCTCCTCGGAGGAAACCACCTTCCCCTGCCGCTGGCAGAGATAAAACAGGATCGAAAACTCCAGGGGTGTCAGCAGCAGCTCCTGTTCATACAGCCTCGCCTCATGTGTCATGCCATTCATATACAGTCCCCGGATATCAATCTCCTGTCCCTGCTCCTGCTTTTCCTCCTGCTGATTGTATTTTTTGTACCGTCTCAGCTGTGTTTTGATCCTGGCAACCACCTCGATCGGCTTAAAGGGCTTGGTGATATAATCATCGGCTCCCAGCGTCAGACCATTCAGGACATCAGCTTCCTCATTTTTTGCCGTCAGCATGATGATCGGGAAAAAATATTTTTCCCGCAGCTTCCGGCAGAGGGAAAACCCATCCATATCCGGCAGCATAACATCCAGTATGACGAGATCCGCCCCTGCTTCCTCTATATACTGGAGTGCCCTCTTGCCACGGGTAAAAACTTTTACCCGGTAATTTTCATTGTTCAGGTATACACTTAATAAATCCAAAATTTCATCTTCATCGTCCACTAGTACGATGGTATCTCTGTCTCCCATCTGACCCTCCCCTTTATACGCTAAAACCGAAAATCCCTCTGTCCTTTGTGTATATTTGCGATATATTCTGCCGCTCTTTCCTTCACTACCGGATTTGTAATGATATCCAACTGCTCCTGGATCACCCTTTCTCCCTTTTCCCTCGTATCAGGTGAAGCATAATCCTCCAGGTATTCCTTGAGTGTCATAAGGGCATTGGGCTGACAGCAGTTGACGATCTGCCCTGCTTTAAGAAGTGACATAAAACGGTCTCCCGTGCGTCCCTCACGATAGCATGCCGTACAGAAGCTCGGGATATATCCCATACCGAGCAGCCAGTTCACGACCTCATCCAGGGAACGGCGGTCCGTCACATCAAACTGTGCCGAATTTTCCTCCTCCGGCTCTTCCTCCACATAGCCGCCCACACTGGTGCGTGAGCCACCACTGATCTGACTGATCCCGAGATCCAGAACCTTTTCCCTCACCCTCTGTGATTCGCGGGTAGATACGATCATCCCGGTATAGGGAACCGCAATACGGATGACTGCTACGATCTTCTGAAATATCTCATCCGATATCGCATTCAGCTCTGCCGGATCTATATCATCTGCCGGACAGACCCTCGGCACACTGATCGTATGCGGACCCACACCAAACCTCGCCTCCAGATGCTCGGCATACATGATGATACCCACCAGCTCGTAGCGGTATTTATCCAGTCCGAACAGGACACCACATCCCACATCATCGATCCCCGCCTCCATGGCGCGGTCCATCGCCTCGGTATGATAGGCATAATCACTTTTCGGACCGGCAGGATGCAGCTCCTCATACGCCTTCCGGTCATAGGTCTCCTGAAACAGTATGTAGGTTCCTATCCCCGCATCCTTCAGCTTTTTGTAATTTTCCACTGTCGTCGCCGCTATATTGACATTCACACGGCGGATCGCCCCGTTTTTATGCTTTATGCTGTAAATGGTTTTGATGCTCTCTAATATATACTCCAGTGGATTATTCACCGGATCCTCGCCTGCCTCGACCGCCAGACGTTTGTGTCCCATATCCTGTAGGGCAGTCACCTCCCGGCGGATCTCCTCCTGCGTCAGCTTCTTCCTGGCTATATGCTTGTTCTTCAGATGATAGGGACAGTACAGACAGCCGTTGATACAATAGTTGGACAGATAAAGCGGGGCAAACATAACGATACGTTTACCATAAAACCGCTCCTTGATTTCCTTTGCCAGCTTCTCGATCTCCCGGTTTTCTTCCTCCAGCTCACATTCGAGGAGGACTGCCGCCTCCCTGTGGGTGATCCCCTTCATTTCCCTCGCCTTCTGCAGGATGGCATCAACCAATTCCCTGTTATTTTTATTCTTCCTTGCATAGTCAAGAGATTCCTGAATCTCAGCGTCATTGATAAATTCATCTGCAATACCGGATTTCGGATCATATTTCGACATAGTAACCTCCATCACTTTATTTTCTTGCACTCATATATACTTTTCCGTTTTTGAGCCTGATGCCCTTTCGTTTCATCAGCTCACTTACTGTCAATACGTCATAATCATTTTTCAGCAGCCAGGGCACGATCTTCTCTACCGCCTCCGCTGTCGGGGCATGGATATCGTGCATCAGGATAATATCCCCGTCCGACACTTCCTTTTTCACTGCCTTAAATGTCTTTTTCGCATTCATGGTCTTCCAGTCCAGTGTATCGATACTCCAGTAGATCATCGGATGCTTCAGCTTCTTTCGCATCACCGTACTGATCGCACCATAGGGCGGTCGCACCAGCTCCACCTCTGCACCTGTCAGCTTCTTTACCGCCTTCGTCACCTGGTCACATTTTTTATTGACCTTCTTCATCGTCAGCTTGCTCAGATCCGCATGATCCCATGTATGATTCGCGATCTCACACCCCTGTGCGATCTCCTGCTTCAGCACATCCTTTCCGGCAGCGACCCGGTTCCCCACGACAAAGAAGGTTGCGTGGGCATTGTATTTTTTCAGGGTGGCAAGGATCTTCGGCGTGTTCACTGTACTCGGTCCATCATCAAAGGTAAGTGCCACTGCCTTGGAACGCACCTTCGGTGTCGGTGTCGGCTTCACGATAGAATCCGGCGACAATGCACCGACTGCCTTCACTGCATCCGCCACCTTCTCCGGCTCCGGAGAGGATGTCGGCCGGGCTGCTGCCTGCACAGCCTCCACACTGGCTGCCGTCACCGCCAGATGCCCTGTCTGATCCACTGTCTCTCTCGAGTAGAGATAAACAGCTCCCAATACAGCCACAACCACCAGGGCTGCCGGCACAGCCCATTTCACCAGGGAAAAGGGATCAAACCGTGTATGCCTCCGCCTTCTGCGGTAGCTGTCCCTTCTTCTGCTATAGGAAGAACGTCTCCTTGAATTTCTACTGTCATAGCCCTTCATATAATCCATCACTCTTCACCTCGTTATACTTTATGTTCACTCATTCTTTAGCAAGCCCAGTATAGCACTAATCCTGTTCTTTTTCAATGCTCTTTTTCTTGCGCTCCGGCTCCTTCCGGTAATACTCCGTCTCTACCGGAACTCCTTTTTTTGCCAGTCTCCGGTCCGACCATCGCTTCACCCACCGATAGATCATGGCAAAGACCGGAACCGCACAGAGCATCCCCAGGAATCCGAACAGGGATCCGAAGAACAGGATAGAAAACAG
>N._stephensi_708_cecum__coassemble_7_pt1 | contig 23340 bp, 19 predicted proteins | sample N__stephensi_708_cecum__metabat2_high_PE_008 | metagenome-assembled genome bin N
GACACGGAAAAGAGGCTGCTGCGGGATATCCGCACCCACTTTGCGGATAAGACCGTGCTGATCTCGGCACACCGTATGTCCTCAGTTGTGGACTGTGATGAAATCCTCTATTTACAGGACGGGGAGATCGCAGAGCGGGGGACGTTTGATGAACTGATGGCACTGGACGGTCATTTTGCCAATGTATACCGGATCCAGGAGGCACAGCAAAACGCCGTCATTGATTTTGACCAGCTGGCAAAAGGAGGGAACAGATAATGGCAAAAAGAAATACCTATTTTCAGGATGAGGTGATCGAACGCAAGATCGATATCCGGCAGTTCGGAAAGGTTCTGCGTTATATCCTTCCCTATAAAAGGATCTTTATCTTTGTCTGCTTTTTGATGGCAGTCTCTTCTGTCGTCTCGATGATCACCCCTCTTTTGCTAAAGAAGATTATTGATGAGGTAGTGGTGACGGCAGAGTACCGCACCCTGATCCTCGTCATCGCCGGCATGGCGGTCCTTGCCGGTATCGAGATCGCCGTCACCTACATACACCAGCGGCTTATGGGAACACTGGGACACAGTGTCATCGCCACCATCCGGGAGGATATTTTTTACAGGCTGCAGGAGCTGTCCTTTGATTATTTCGACAGCAAGCCTGACGGAAAGATCGTTGTCCGGGTCACGGAGTATATCAATGACCTTGCCAACTTTTTCACAAACTATGTCCTGCTCCTGCTGACCTATATCGCCAAGATCATCATCGTAACCTTCTTTATGCTCGGGCTGAGTCCCCGGCTCACCGGTGTCGTCTTCGCCACCGTCATCCCCATGATGATCTGTGTTTTCACCCTCCGCTACTCCGTGCGCAGGCTCTTTGGGACACACCGAGCCAAGATCTCCAACCGGACTGCCTTTCTGATCGAAACTATCATGGGAGAAAAAATCGTAAAAAATTATAACCATACCCGGAGCAGCGAGGAGATCTATTCGTATATCCATGGACTGAGCCTGGATCAGTGGATGCGCATCGTCGTCCGCAATGAGCTGAATACACCAGTCGTGGAAACCTTCTGGAATATCGGGACACTGTGTCTCTATGGTATGAGTCTTGGCATGATCCTCGGCGGGGGCAGTATCATCAATGCCGGTACGGTATTTGCCTTTACCAGCTATATGACCCTGTTCAGCGGTCCCCTGACACAGATCGCCTTTATCGTCCAGCAGATGGCGCAGGTCAGCTCTAACCTGGAACAGGTCTTCGATACCATCAACTGTCCTGTGGATATCAAAGACCGTGAAAATCCGGTAGAATTAAAAAATATAAGGGGTAAGATTGATTTCGATGATGTAACCTTCTCCTATGATAAGGAGATCAATGTTTTAGAGCATTTCGATCTGCACGTATCACCGGGGGAAACCATCGCCCTGGTGGGACCCACCGGTGCCGGAAAGACAACGATCATCAATATGCTGACCCGGTTTTATGATGTGACACAGGGAAGCGTCCGGATCGATGATGTGGATGTCCGGGATGCCAGCCTTCACTCGCTCCGCCAGGAGGTCGGAGTCCTTATGCAGGATCCCTTTATCTTCCGGGGAACCGTCCTGGAAAATATCCGCTACGGCAGACCTGATGCCACGGATGAGGAGTGTATCGCCGCCGCCAGAACGATTTTTGCAGACCACTTTATATCAAAGCTGTATGACGGATATCATCATGTGCTGGAGGAACGGGGTGCCGGACTATCTGCCGGGGAAAAGCAGCTTCTTTCCTTTGCACGGATCATTCTGAAAAATCCGTCTGTCATCATACTGGATGAGGCTACCAGCTCCATCGATACCGAGACAGAAAATCTGATCCGGCAGGCACTGGATGTCATCCTGAAGGAAAAGACCGCCTTCATCGTGGCACACCGGCTCTCTACGATCCGGGAAGCTGACCGCATCCTGTACATACAGGACAAGGGGATCGCAGAGGCCGGTACCCACGAAGAGCTTATGGCAAAAAAGGGATTATATTATCAGCTGAATTAGTCCGGCACTGCCGGGCTGGTTCACTTCACGCCCCATACGGTCACGTTATCTCCCAGGAGACTGAAAGTCATATGCTTCTCCCTCTGCTCTGACTCATCCTGCTGTTCCAGAAATACACCTCTGTATGTCACACCGTTCAGCTCCATCTCTACATTGGCACCATTGGTGAATTTCCATGTCCCGCTGTAATCTCCTTTTACTGTACCGTCTTTTTCCAGCACTACCTTTTCTGCTCCCTCATGGGAGTAGCTGACCGTGAGGCCGATCGCTGCCGTGCGGTGTCCCACAACCAGCTCCCTGCGAAGCTCTACTTCCTTTGTGCTGACCTCCTGGCTTCCCATGATACCATACTGCTCACCCGCGGCAACCTTATAGAATTCCGTGGGCTCATGATAGATAAATTTGTATTCTCCTGCCACCTCATCGGCAGAGTATCCTTTTTCCGGAAGCGTTTCCCCGGCATACTCATAGGGTGCTGCCACCAGCCAGCCATCCTCGTTGACGAACATCTGATGGACACGGACCTCATGGGTCTGTTCCTCTCCGGTCTCTGACTGAAAACGGGTATGATAAACCAGATAAATCTTACCGTCATCATCCAGAAGGGCAGAGTTATGTCCCTGCGCTACCTGCACCCTGGGAAGCCCCGGGATATCATAGCTTCCAAAGATCTTCACACCGCGGGTGCTCTTCTTCATATCCTCTGAGTTTTTGCAGATCGGGCTGTCACCATTCTGATCAACATATGGTCCTGTTATATTTTCAGAGCGGTAGATCCGCATCTGGTAGCCCTCTGCTGCATTCAGCCCGGCATAGGAGATAAAGAAATAATAATATTTCCCGACATGAAGAAGATAGGGTGCCTCTCCTGAATTATAATGTCCGCCGGCGATCTTCGTCCCCAGATAGGCATCCGAAACATCCATTTCTGTTTCATAGGTTGTTTCATAGTCACGCAGCCCGGTTTTCGTATCCAGCTTCAGCATATAGATGCCCGCTGACCAGGAGCCATATACCATATACAGATCTCCCTTGTCATCATAGCGCACACAGGGGTCGATGGCATTGATACAGGCATTGGACGTGGAGCGGTAACGCGACAGGTCAGCATCCTCCCCAAGCACCCTGGCGATATCCGTCTTATCCAGCATCTCCTGAGTGGGCGGTACCTTAGCATTATTCATACCAGAATATACCACGATGCCCTCATATTTATAGGGTCCCTCGATCTGATCCGCCGTCATAAGGCAGATGGATGAACACCAGCTGTCGCCGTCGATACTCATGTACATACACCATTTTTTCATCGTCTCATTCCAGATCACATCCGGTGCCCACATCCGCCCGCTCAGGGTACCGCCGGTATCTCGCCGGGTCGCCTCTTCTGCCCACTCCCACGGCTCCTTACATAATTCCTCGAACTCTGAGAGAATATTACTTTCAAACCGTTCCCACCTCATCAGATCCTTCGTCCTGGCGAAGGAGCGGTGAGAGCCGAATATATAATAATATCCCGTATCCGGATCCTTCACGATAGAAGGATCATGAACCGATACCCTGACATAATCTGCATCCTCTGCCAGTCCCTCTGCCGTCTTTGCCCGGACGGGGACAGATCCTGCCCCGGGTGACAGGCAGGCTGTCAGCAATGCTAGGATCAGCAGCATGGAAATCCCTGCCTTCGGCGGCCTTGCACCGTTTTTCTTCCTGCGCAGCAGCCAGGTCACACCTGCCGCCATGGCTGCCAGTACCAGCAGCAGCAACAGGATCACCGGCAGGGTAAAGTAGCTTGCCCACACGATATCTCCCGTATCCTGCTTCGCCACCACAGCAGATATCTGCAATTCCTTTGTCTCCCCGGCTGCCAGCCGGTCGATGGTCTGGTTATTCTGTCCCTGCTCCAGGGAAAAGCCCGCCGGCATCTGACAGGTAACACCGACATCCGTCATCTCATAATCATTGGTATTCGTCACCGAGACCGTCACGGTGGCAGTATCACCATCCGCATAATATTTCCTGTCCGTCGAGGTTGTGATCCGGACCCCGCTGGCATCCGAGGAATCACTCAGGGGAGCCTCTGTGGACTCCGGTGCTGTCTCCTCTGCCAATACCGGGATCACCGCAGCTCCCGGAAGCAGCACAGGTGTGGCAAGCATCAGTACCATCACCATCAGCATCCGGAAGCACCACCGCATATCTGTTTTCTGTTTCATCCAATCATCCTCCTGTTTTCTATATTTTACACGTCTGCCGTGTCATGGTTCTTCTTCACCCCACACATGAGGCTTGGAAAAAAAGTATCCCTGTGAATGGGCGACACCGATCTCTGTCATGATATTCTGTATCTTCTCATTTTCGACATACTCCGCGATCACCTCCTGATTGTTGCCGGTACACCATCCATTGATCAGGCGGATGAATTCCAGACAGTGGGGATCCTCTGTGATGGTCCGGATGATCGCCCCATCGATCTTGATATAATCTGCCTCGATCTGCAACACATGGAGCAGATTGGAAAAGCCGCTTCCAAAATCATCGATCGCCACCCTGGCACCGTATTCATGGATACGGTCAGCAAACTCCCTGATATAAGCATAATCCGTGATCTCTTCACTCTCCACGATCTCAAAAACGAAGTTTTCCGGATATGTGACAGACTGCATATTTTCAAAGATCATGCGCAGCATCTTACGGTCATAGATATCCTGTACATTCAGGTTGATCGTCACCCGGATATCCTGATCCCGGAACATATCGATGACTGTCTCCACCATAAGCTCTGACAGGCTCTCGTACAGGTCATATTCCTTCGCCACCGGGAGAAACTGGTTGGGGAAGTATATTTTCCCGTCTCCATCAAAGATCCTCATCAGTGACTCAAACATCCTCTTTTTCCCACCCTTATTATTATAGATCTCCTGGAAATACGGCTTCACCCTCTTATACTGTAGTGCTTCCCGGATGATATGGAGCATATGGATCTCCTCTGCCTCCTTCTTCGTCTCATCCCGAATCTCATCAAACTGCACGAGGGAAAGCTTATGCGATCTGGCATAACGCATCGCAGCCTCCAGATGGGACATCATATCCTCCCTGCCGAAGGCAACCGCCACCGTGCACGCCAGGTCCACCTCCTCACACCGGATACCCGCCAGATGATCACTGATTTTTTCCACGATCCCGATGAATTCTGTCTTCGCCACTGCCCTGTCTGCTGCCAGCAGAAATGATGTGTCCTCATAGCTGTACAGGGATACTCCCTTCGGCAGATAATATGTCCTTATTTTTTCGTAGGTCTCCTTCAGTACCGCATAGGTTTTGGTGATCCCCGCGAACAGCCGGAGCATACGTTCGTTATTCAGATAAAACACGGCTGCCTTATCCAGCTCCTTCTTTTCCTGGTCATACAGATATTTCAGCTGGTTGTTTACCCCGAGTACCTGGTTATAGAACATGGCATCCTGAATCTTTGCCTGCTGGTCCTGCAGCTCTTCATTCAGATGCCGGTTGGCATTTACGAGCAGATAATTTAACATCTGCGTATTGTCCTCCTGCAATTCCGACATATTTTTCAGCTCGCGCTCCCGCAGGATAACGTGCGCATCTGCACTCTCTGATAGTGCCGTCGTCACAAAGGTATAGTTTGCATACACATTTTCGCCCTTTGCGTGGGAGACCTCCCCGGACAGCAGGGCACCGCTGATACTGGTCGTATAAAAGTTTTCGATCTCCCAGCTGGCGCAATTATGTAAAAAATTAACCCTGGACTGACAATCATAGGCAAAAATCGTTTCCACCGGGGCTGCCCCTATATTGAGGAACAGCTCCTGAACCTGATCATAGATTTTCTGCGGATGAAAGTAACCCAGGGATACATAGCTTCCGTTTTTTAATTCGGCATAGGATCTGAGGGTATAATGCCTGTCCCCCGGCATCGCATCCTCCTGCGGATCCTCTGTATAGTCCACATAATAAGCAATCCCCCGCTCATCTCTCTTGATGACCGGGAAAACATGTGCGATCGATGGATCCTCCTGCAGCGCATCTTTACCAAGCAGATTGGCATACCACTCGGCACCGCTGATCCCGTCGATCTCATCGATATAACAGCCCCTGCTGACGATCTGGCATTGCTTTCCCACCGGCTCGACACCGCATACATAATCCCCATAGATGTGCAGCTCCTCTGCCGAGACCAGTGCCATGACCACATCGCTTCCCGAAATCTTTGTTCCTTCCAGGACATAGGCAAGATCTCCCCTCGCCACGCCCTGCTCATCCTCCAGATAAGCAGCACCGCCCAGCATCTTTACCGGAACCCCTGCCTCATTGATGGTTTCCACAAAATTTTCAATCTTACTATATAGCAGCGGAAAGAAGATCAGCAAAAATCCCTCCTGATCCAGAAGCACCTCCCGCATTACCTCCTGTGCCAGCGCGTACCCCGTTTTCCACTCTCCCTTTTCATCCACACAGCTGACCCGTGCCGTCTTCACGAGTGCCCGCTCCAGCACTGTGACAGAGATCAGGCACGCCGCAGGAAAAAGCCTGCCGTCACTGATCACCTGCATCGTACTGCACCCGATGATCCCGGCATCCGGCAGCAGACTGCGGATCTCCCCCGCCAGCTCCTGCATCTGCCCCTTTGAATGGACGGCACTGTGGATCCGAATCAGTACCCTGTCCGTATCCTTTACCGATATCTCATCTAAAAACTCACGAAACCTGTCTATCTCAGTAAACAGGTGATTATATGTCCTCATGTCACCCCATTCCCCCTCTCTCTTTTATTTTATCAGCTTAATCCCCAAAAAGCAATTACAACATACGCCATCCGCTGTGATATTTATTCTTGAGCGTCCCCCTGCCCTTCTTCCCCCAGCCCAGCGGATAACCATCCACACACACCAGCTGCCAGCCATCCGGTGCCGCTGTTTCCTGCCCTGACAGCACCAGTGTCTCTCCTTTCAGATAGCGGATCACCCGTTCATCGCTGACCGGCAGGTCAAGACAGTCCCGGTACTGCCCCGGCTTCAGTGCCATCGCCAGGGACTGGCTCGGCTCAAAACGATTTTTCTTCATCTCTCCCAGAAATAATCCACTGCGCAGAAACCGGAGTCCCCTCATCTGCGGCAGTGCCTCCGGCATATAATAGATCATTCCCTTTCTGCTCTCCAGACGCTCCGGCTCAAATATGCGGTTCAGCCTTTCCTGGAATTCCGCAAAAAGTCTCTTCTCTTCCCCGGACAGTCCCCCCCGGACCTGCTGGCACCGCTGAGCCTGCCGGGATTCCTCCCCCCTTTTGTGGAACAGGGCAAGGAAATGTCCCTCGCCATCCAGTCTGTGGGGAAAGATGCGTACACAATGCCGGATGGATTCATCCCCGCTGCCGATCAGTGCCGGATCCCCTTCGGCAAATCCCTCATAGCCCTCAATCGGGACCAGCTCCATGGAAGGATCCATAGACAAAACCCTCGCTACTGTGCCCTCGTCCTCCAGAGGGGAAAAGGTACAGGTCGAATACAGCAGATATCCCCCCGGCTTCAGCATCGGAAGTGCCTGTGCCAGTATATCCTCCTGCAGCCTTGCATAAAACTCCGGTCCGTTCTGCTCCCATGCCCGGATCATCGCCGGATCCTTGCGGAACATCCCCTCCCCCGAGCACGGGGCATCGACCAGTATCTTATCAAAAAAGCCGGGAAAATACTCCCTCAGCTTCTGTGGATATTCTGTGACGATAAAGCTGTTTTCCACACCGAACAGCTCTATGTTTTTCAGGAGTGCCTTCGCCCTCCTGCTGCTGATATCATTGGCGATGAGCAGTCCTGTCCCCCGCAGCCGTGCCGCCAGCTCTGTCGCCTTGCCGCCCGGTGCCGCACAGAGATCCAGTACCACATCCCCCTCCTCGACCGGCAGCCTTGATGCCGGTGTCATGGCACTGGGATCCTGTAGATAATAAAGTCCGGCAAAATAATAGGGATGCTTTGCCGGCTGCACTTCATCATCATAATAAAAACCATTTTCCACATAAGGGATCCTGGTCAGGGGAAATGGGGCAATCCTCTCAAATTCCGCCACCGGTATTTTCGCAGTATTTACACGCAGGCCATATTTTCTTCCGTCATTCATCGAGGCGAGATACTCCTCATACTCACTGCCCAGAATCCGCTTCATCTCTTCACAAAATCGTACTGGTAATTCCATCCTGATCCTTTCTAAGCCCGGCGGTACAGCCGTACTATAAAGAAAACCTCACCGGGAGCATCTGCCCCAGTGTCCTGTTCGTATATTCTGTCACGCCCTTCGCCATGATGATCTCAAAATCCTCCGCATCACAAAACTCCGACATGACCTGGAGGCACACGCCACAGGGGGAGAGATCCGTCAGCCCTTCCTCTGTCCCGCCCACGATGGCGATCCTGCGAAATTCCCTCTGCCCCTCACTGACCGCCTTAAAAAAAGCGGTACGCTCTGCACAATTCGTCGGTGTATAGGCGGCATTCTCTATATTGCACCCGGTATACACCGTTCCATCCTTACATTCCAGGGCAGCACCTACCATAAACCCGGAATACGGTGCATAGGCGTATTTCCTCACCTCTATCGCCTGTTGTATCAAGCTCTCCATATCGCATCACTCCATATAACTGATAAACTGATTGCCCGCATTTTTGAAGATCGCCTCGTATTCGGAGCGTCTCACCGTCGCTTCCCTGCCGGTCTTTGGATTGTACAGATACAGCTGTGTCGTCGTATACCCCCCGATGACCACTGCCTCATCCTGATCCGTCATCGCGATCACCGGTTTATTGCTGCTGACAAAATACAGTACCTGCTCCAGCGTACAGCCTTTCAGGTTCACCGGTCTCCGTAAATACTGTGCGAGCATATCATAAACCGGCAGCTCCTTCTTCGTCAGTGCCTTCGCATCCACATTGATATGCTTCTGCCTGAGTACCATATATGCACACGCCGCCAGATTGGAAACACCGTTTCCTTTTGCCGTGATCTCCAGTCCACCGATGCTGTTCTGGAGGAAGCTGCCGCTCCGCTCCCAGACAACCTGATGGTTACTGCTGACCACCACACCCATCTGCCGGTCTGCCGCCCGGATCGCCTGTCTCGCACTCTCATAGGATGCCGTGATCTTACCAAGTGCGTACACATAGTATTTGGTGACTCCCGGCTGCTCGAGGCGGACAAACCGCTGTGTCGTCATCAGGGAGACCGGACCCGGTACGGTTTCCGGCTTCTGGGGCATCTCAAACGCAGATGGCATCTGGATATACCATTCGGTCAGTGACCGGCTCGTCACTCTTGATGTATACCGGAATTTGGAGGTTTTCATCTGCGACTGGTTCGAGATACTGTTCTCTGCCGACTTCACATATCTCCCGGTCCGGTTCTTTTTGCACAGGGTAATATTGATCACATTACCGTTCGCCCGGATCCCCTGGATATATCTGCCCTTCCATTCAAACTCCTTCACAGTCTCGCCCTGTGTATTTGCAATATACAGCTTGTAGCAGGGAACTACCCTGCTGCCATCCTCACTGCGGCCGATATCCTTTTTATGCACAAATCCATAGACGACATTTTCATCGATCACTCCCAGCAGACGTACATGGGTATCCTGATCGGGACGGTAAATAACTGCTTTTTCATCCGTCTCCAGATTGTAGAGCGTAATGCTCTCCCCATACCCGCTGCCCAGCGAGGAGGACCAGGCATAGCAATTCGCATTTTCCATGATCATGAAGGAATTGCTCTTTATATCCTCCACAAGCTTCTCCAGCCGTTTGGCAGATATATTGTACGCATACGCCGTATTCGCCACCGTGAAATAATAGATCCCGCGGGAGCTCACATAGCCATACTCCTCGAAATCCTCCTTCAGCTGCTGGTACGTGGTGCTGCTTGGCATATATACCAGCTCCCGGAGATCACCCTCTGCTGTATACTCGTATAGGACAACCGCCACATCACCCTCATACTCCCCCCGCGGGAAATATCCATACGCACAAAAATACAGATTTCCCTCCTCATCTACCTTGAGCAGCCGTATGGCATGCTCATCATAGGCGCGGTAGGCATAGGATGCCTGGTCACTGAACATCGAATACAGCTTCATAATACGGTTTCCCTTCATATCATAGCGGTACAGGTCCCCGCCCCGGGAAAAATACATCATATCCTCTTGTTGGTTGGTAAAGATCCTGCTGCGGTTTTCACTGGTGATCCCCAGCTTGAGCTGGCTGGTCTGGACACTTGCCAGTCCGGGATCGAAATCCGCCTCCATCGTCCGCTCAAAATTCAGCAGATAGTCTGTCCCGCTGGCATAGCGTACCCGGTAAAATTCCTTGACATGATAGGTCTCTTCCCCGGAGTCTGTCGTTGCCTTCACAAAATAATTGTACTGGACACAGGCTGTCTCCATATTATATTCCTTGATGGTCATCATCTCATCCGAGATCACATCAGGCGAGATATTCCCCCAGGTCACAAGATCCGTATTGGACGTGATATCCACCGATGCCAGTGTGGTGTTGCGGTTGGTGCTGTTCGGCTCGAGATATCTGCCAAGATCATCCGCCCTGCTCTTCTCGAAGCTGTATTTGTGGAATTTCTTTATAAATTTCATCTTCTCTGCCAGATGGGAATCATCCAGATAATATTTCAGCCGTGTATAATAATGGATCTCCCGCCCCTGATCTGATGTCCCGATCAGGTCCAGGATATATTCCATACTCGTTTTAAAGCCATAGCTGAAGGTGAGCTCCAGCTTCTTCTGTCCCTCTGCCAGGGCATTTGTCTCCCCTGATTCGTAGATCTCCCCTGTCTCTTTATCCGAAATCTCATACCGCAGTCCCGTAAGATGGGAAGAGGATTCCCCAAAATATACGGTAAGCTTTTTTTCCTGATCCAGTGGTGTCATGGATTCCCGGATGATATCTGCCTCCATGGGGGCACTGTAGCCATACATGGGATTTACCCTCTGCCCCTGGGTCTCCAGCTGGATATGGGGATAGGTCTCCGCCGCAAGCTCTACCCGTGTTCCACTGTCATTGATATTTGTCTCCATCTGTTTCCCAAAGAAAAAAAGTGCTCCCGCAAAGATAAAAAGTAAGGCAACTGTTTTATATATAAATTTAACCATCCGATATCACTCCTCACCGATACTGCGTCACTGTTCGCTTCCCCGAGCAGGACGATACTATAGAATATTGTAACGGCTATCTCCGAAAAGTGCAAGGCATACACACAAATTTTTTCTTTTCATATATTGAAGATAAGAAATTGGGGGAGAGATACCTATGAACTATTATGACAATCCGGATTTCCTCTTTTCCTTCGAGCCGGCTGCCATGCCAACACTGGCACCCGCACCGGGCAGCACCAGGCTGTGGGAAATGGAAGAAGATAATTCCTATCTCAAATATCTCTATCCACAGATCACGAGACAGATCAGCGAATTTGTAGAGGAGCAGTGCGACCAGATGGAATATGAGGGCAGCCTGATGTTTGATGCCTATCCGGACAAAACGGCATTGCAGATCACTGCTGCCGGTATCGAACAGGAATTCCGAAAAAAATACCCCGATGCCTATCCGGAGGAGGGAACCCTCCTGCGGGATATGATCGAGGTTGTCTACTTTCATGAGATCATGTACCGGCGCAGCCGGTACCGCAATCACAAACGTCTTTATTTATAATAATCAAAAGCTAACCTTGCAGACCCCGGTACGGGCATTGGTCTGTACGATCGTATGCAGATCCAATGCCTGTGCCTTCCTTTGGTATCCCTATGCTTTAAACCTTACTTCCTTCTCACATTTCTGTGTCTTTATCACGATATACGGATAGCTCGCCTTATCACTGACTACCTCATCCTCTCCCGGACCATTCAGGCTGGTTTCCATGCACAGGGCATCCCCCTGCTCGTAGAGCCCCACGATCCGGATATTGAACCCACCGCCTGCCTGTTCACCGTATCCCACAGCGATATACAGGTATTCTGCCTCCTGGTAGGTCATCTGAAACGCATTGATCTTCCTTGTGTCAATCTCCCTGCGGAAATCCTCCGGGATATCTGCGGCAGGTACTACCGTGTAATCCCAATCCTTCCCCTTCTCCCCGTCCTCCTTCACCGTCTCACAGCCTGTCAGGCTAAAGAGCGGCAGCAATGACAGCAGCACACAAAAAATAATTCCTTTTACACGCATGACAGATCCTCCGCTTTGCTTACTATCATTGTATGCCGGGAGGGGGGAATTATTCGTCAGCGATGTGGATCCCTGCCAGCAGACCGGCAAGGGATGTGGTCGCTTCCTCCTCATCCCGGTACTCGATATCTGCTCCGCCTTCACCGGAAAGCCCGCTCTCCCCTGCCACCTCCGGGGCGATGTCCTCTGCCTCCTTCATGCTCAGACGGATCTTACCTTCATTTACCTCAAGTACCTTTACCTTCACCTGCTGTCCCAGCTTCACTACCTCGTTGGGAGAATGCAGGAATTTGTTGCAGATCTGGGAAATATGCACCAGACCGGTCAGTCCGTCACCGATATTCACAAACACGCCATAGGATTCGATGCGCTCGATGACACCCTCCGTGACAAAGCCCTTCTGCAGGGCGTTGAGCTTTCTCTCATGCTCCTTTGCCGCCCGCTCCCGTGCCACCTCCTTTGCCGAGAGGACCAGCTTTTTCTTCTCCGGATCAGCCGTGATGACAACCACCTCCAGGGTCTCACCCACAAACCGGTCTACGTCCTCCACGTATTGCAGTGCCAGATGGGATGCCGGGATAAATCCCCGGATGCCCTCCACAAATGCCACTACACCGGCATTGACACTGGTCAGCACCTTTACCGTAAATACCGTCTTGTCCTTCAGTGCCTGCTTCATCTTTTCCCAGGCATCCTCTTCCCTTGCCTCCTTCAGGGAAAGTACGACTCTCCCCTGTCCGTCATCCGCATCCAGTACCACTGCCCTGATACAGTCTCCTGTACAGATCTCGTCCATCGCCTTAAAGGATGGATCATCGCTGTACTCTCCTGCCGGGATCACTCCCTGTGAAAAGGAATTTAAGTCCAGCAAAATCTCTTCTTCCTCCACACTGACCACGGTCCCCGTTACGGTATCTCCCTCACGGAAGCGGCGGAAGCTCGCATTTATCTCCTCCTCATAATCCTTCATCGTCTCTTTTACTTCTTCACTCATGGTATCCTCTGACCTCCTGTTTCATATGATCCGATCTCATCTGCCAGTGCCGCAAACTCAGCAAGCCCCAGCTTCTCCCCCCGTATCGCCGGCTCAAGTCCCACTGCCTGTATCGCCTGTCCGATCTGTTCCTTGGAAAAGGGAAGTTCCCCGCTGTTTGCGAGCCCGTTCTGCAAGGTTTTCCTCCGCTGGTTGAAGGAGGCACGGATCAGCCGGAACATCAGCCGTTCATCCTTCACCTCTACCGGTGTCCGCCCAGGACAGTCGAGACGGACCACCGCACTTCCCACATTTGGCCGCGGCATAAAGCAGTTGGGCGGGACATTCGCCGCCAGATACGGTCTGGCATAATACTGCACCGCCAGTGACAGTGCCCCGTACTCCTTCGTCCCGGGTCCCGCCTGCATACGCTCTGCCACCTCCTTCTGCACCATGACAGTGACATTCTCCAGGGGAACATGGCTCTCGAAAAGCTCCATGATGATGGGGGTCGTGATATAATAAGGGAGGTTCGCCACTACCTTGATGGGTCTCCCTGCATTGTACCGGTCTGCGATGCCCTGTATATCCTGCTTCAGGATATCACCATGGACGATATCTACGTTTTTGTATTCCGCAAGTGTTTCCTGCAGGATCGGGATCAGCTTCGGGTCGATCTCCACTGCCAGTACCTGCCCTGCCCTCTCACAGAGACACTGCGTCAGTGTACCAATGCCGGGACCGATCTCCAGTACAAAATCCTCTTTTCCTATCCCGGCAGCCTCTGTGATCCTGTCCAGTACATGCGGATCAATCAGAAAATTCTGCCCGAACTTTTTCCTGAAATGAAAATCATATTTTTGCAGAACCTGTATCGTCTCCTGCGGATTTCCCAGTTTCGCCAATGTGTCTGTATCCTTCCTTCTTTTGGTATAAATTGTCAGGACAGATATCCATGATATCACTGCTCTTCCAGCCGGTAGAGCTTCCCTGCATTTTCTGCCGTGATCCGGATCACCTCCTGTACTGTCATCCCTTTCAGTCCGGCGATCTTTTCTGCCACATGGATCAGCTGTGCTGAATCATTGCGCATTCCCCGGTTTGGCTCCGGTGCCATATAAGGGCAGTCCGTCTCCAGCACAATCCTTTGTATCGGAAGCTCTTCCACTGCCCGTTTCAGCTTTTTTGCATTTTTAAAGGTAACGACACCGCCCACGCCAATATAAAAACCCATCTCTGCATATTCTTTCGCCATCTCTGCTGAGTAGGAATAGCAGTGTATAACACCGCCGCAGTCATATGCCTTTGTCTCTGTCAAAATCTTCATCGTCTCCTCTGCCGCATCCCGGCTGTGGATAATGATGGGAAGTCCCATCTCCTTCGCCACATCGATCTGACGGAGAAACCATCTTCGCTGGATTTCCCCCGGGGGCTCCTGCCAGTGATAATCAAGGCCAAATTCCCCGATGGCGACTACCTTCGGATGCGGGGCATGCTGGCAGATCCAGTCCATATCTGCCTCTGTCAGCCCCTCCGTCTCGCTGGGATGGATCCCCAGCGCAGCATAGATAAAATCATACTTCTCTGCCAGTGCCAGTGCGGCACGGCAGGAGGCAGGATCTGCCCCCACGTCCACCACTCTCCCTACACCCCTCTGCCCCAGGCTGTACAGCAGCTCTTCCCGGTCATCATCAAAGGCGGTATCATCGTAGTGGCTGTGGGTGTCAAATATAAGCTGTTCTTTCATTCTATCCTATCGCTCCATCCGTTAGATATACTCTATTTCAGAGAAGTCCTCCTGATATGCTCAGCAGATCTCCGCTCCTGCCGGCATCCGTTTATCCGGTGTCATCAGTGCCAGATTTCCCTCGGCATCCTCCGCACACAACAGCATCCCCTCGGACAGCACGCCGGCGAGCTTCGCCGGTTTCAGGTTCACCAGGACCATAACCTTCTTTCCCACCATGTCCTCAGGAGAATAATATTTTTTGATGCCGGATACAATCTGCTTTACCTCACTGCCGATCTTTACCCGGGAGCAAAGCAGCTTCTTTGATTTCGGCACCTCCTCGCAGGCAATGATCTCACCCACCTGGAACTGCATCCTCATGAAATCGTCAAAGGTGATCTCCGGCTTTGCTTCTATGTCGATTCCTTCTTCCCCGGCCGGTGCTTCCGCCGAACCGTCCGCTGCTTTTTCTTTGCTATCCGTCTCGTTCCCTGCCTCCACTTCCCTTAAGACCTCTTCCACATCCAGCCGCGCAAAGAGGATCTCCGGCTTTTCGATGACCTTTGTGCCGGATGGATACCCGCCGAAAGAGCCGATCGCTGCCAGTCCACATCCTTCTGCATGGATCTGTGACAGGATCTTCCCTGAGGTCTCTGGCATGAAGGATTCCAGTAAAACGGCACCGATGCGGATCCCCTCCATCAGATTATAAAGCACCGTGGCAAGACGATCTTTTTTTGCCTCATCCTTGGCGAGAACCCATGGCTCTGTCTCATCGATATATTTATTACAGCGTTTAAATAATGTGAAGATCTCCGTGATGGCATCGGCGACACGGAGCTGGTCCATCTTCTCCGTCACCCTGCCCGGTGTGGCTTCTGCCACTGCCATGAGGTCGGCATCCATCGTATCCGTGACACCCTTATCCTCCACCACACCACCGAAATATTTATTGCTCATGGAGATGGTACGGTTTACCAGATTACCAAGGGTATTGGCAAGGTCAGAGTTCATGCGCTCCACCATCAGTTCCCATGTGATAATACCGTCATTTTCAAAGGGCATCTCATGCAGCACGAAATAGCGCACCGCATCCACACCGAAGCGTTCCACCAGCTCATCGGCATACAGTACATTTCCCTTACTCTTACTCATCTTGCCATCTCCCTGTAGCAGCCACGGATGACCAAATACCTGCTTTGGCAGCGGAACCTCCAGTGCCATCAGGATGATCGGCCAGTAGATCGTATGGAAGCGGATGATATCCTTGCCAATCAGATGCAGGTCTGCCGGCCAGTATTTCCCATAGAGGTCTCCATGATCACCGTCTGCATCATAGCCAAGTCCGGTAATATAATTGCTGAGGGCATCCAGCCACACATACACGATATGCCCCGGATCAAAGTCCACCGGGATGCCCCACCGGAAGCTGGTACGGGATACACACAGATCCTGTAATCCCGGCTTCAGGAAATTGTTCACCATCTCGTTTTTCCTGGACTCCGGCTGGATAAATTCCGGATGATCCTCGATATGCTTCATCAGGCGGTCCTGATATTTGCTGAGCTTCAGGAAATACGCCTCCTCTTTCGCCGGCTGGCACTCCCTGCCACAGTCCGGGCACTTGCCATCCACCAGCTGGGACGGTGTGAAAAAGGACTCACAGGGCGTACAGTACATCCCCTCATAGTGTCCTTTATAAATATCACCCTTCTCATATAATTTTTTAAAAATCCTCTTAACCTGCTCCTCATGATCCGCATCTGTCGTGCGGATGAATTTATCATAGGAAGTATTCATCAGATCCCAGATCCGTTTGATCTCTGTCGATACCTCATCCACAAACTGCCTGGGCGAGATCCCTGCCTCTTCTGCCTTCAGCTCGATCTTCTGTCCGTGCTCATCTGTCCCTGTCTGAAAACGGACATCATAGCCCTGAAACCGTTTATAGCGCGCAATGGCATCAGCCAGCACAATCTCATAGGTATTCCCGATATGCGGCTTGCCGGATGTGTAGGCGATCGCCGTTGTCAGATAATATGGTTTCTTATTCACGATAATTCCTCCATTCATTTCCTGCGTCTTTTACTATTTATTTATTGTAGGAAAAAACAGGAGGATTGTCAAGAAATTACTTCCTTTGGAAGTCTTATACTTCGGACTTTTAATATCTGCTTTATTTTCCCTCAATTGCTTTCACATATTTTACAAATCTGGATAATGTCCATATTCTGTCCCGGCGATCCTTCGGATAGGTCACTATATAAGGTCCTGGAACAACCAGTATAACATTTTCTTCCTGCATTTCATCCATTTGTGCCCCGGATATTCCCTGTTGCAGGGTACAAAGATATTTCGGCTTATCCCTTAACCTGTCTGCCTCATTCAAAACCTGTCTCCATCGATCTTTACAGGTAGTTTTTGCCGCCAAAGAGATTAAACAGTCCACTGGAAAGCTGTAGTCGTGATATGCCTCTTTTGATGGAAAAAGAAAATCCGGTTTTTTATTTCCCTCTGTAACTGCCTGTGACGAATATTCTATCCCATTTCCGCTAAATATTGCAGACAAATGGTGTTCCAGGCTTTTTCCTGCACGACTTTTTCTGCGATTTAAAACCATATTGGCTACTTTAACAAACTCGTCCACAGACTGAAATCCTTTTGTGATAATATCGCTATATCTTGCATACTCCAGAGCCCGGAACAGGGTATATTCCATATTTGTCCAGTCAATAATTTTTTTGTCGGGATTCGTTATAATATATCCAATATGATTATACGTTTTGTTTTCAATCGTCCTTGCTGCCTCCGACATCACTTCGGATGTTGGAAAATCCACATCCAGTCCATCTATAAATTTTTTGATGGCAAGCTTCTCCTGTACTTCTGAAGGTACTTTTTCTAAATCAAGAATACTATTTGTTTGTGTTGGACTTATCCCAAATGCGTTCAGGAACTCTTCAATTTCATCCTCCGTTTCTAAAAAATATCCCTTATAATCAATATCTGTCTGCTTTGTAAATACAAACAATGCACCTGTTTGCTCTGGTTTTAAAAAGGGAAACCCACGACCAAAACGTGTGATGCGTAATTCATTTTTACTTTCATAATATGTAAAACAGCTCTCCGTCACAAAATCATCCTGCCACATAATTTTTACTGTTCTTTTAGGAATTCCCTCTTTTTGAAGCTCCCGGTTATTGAACATCATATCTACGGCAGATTTTGAAACCAATATTCCAGATTGATGACCACCTGCCGCCCCTGTATCATTAGCAGAAAGAAATTTGCAAAAACCTTTTTTGCTATTTAAAACTGACTGTATGGCCTGCCCCGCATATTTGTCTGCCAATCAGACTACCTCCTCCATGCACATATTCCCTGTTACAGATTCCAGAGCATTAATTTTGTTTATTATTAATTTTGCTACATCCTCCATCAGCGGCACTACGACAGAATTGCCAAATTGCCTATATGCCTGTGTATCTGAAACAGGAATTTTAAAATCATCAGGAAACCCCTGTAATCTTGCACACTCTCTGGGTGTTAGCCTTCTGGGATTTTTTTTCTCCTGCTCAATTAGTATTTCTGAACCATCTTTGTAATATCTTGCACTGATTGTCCTTGAAACCCCGTCAGGCTGTGCTATGCCATATCCAAATCCATTGCCTGCCGCCTTATGCTTTGCTGCATAATTCTGAAGATATGTCCACAATTTATCTGATAAAGTGTATTTGTCATCCACATTCCGTTCGAGAATATCCTTCATCACAGGTTTCCTTTCGGGCGGGGTCAGCTTAAACTCAAACCTGATATCCTTTCCATATCTTTCCCTGTCAAATCCTATTATCAATATACGTTCTCTGTGCTGGGGCACATAATTCTGCCCATCCAGTACAGCAAAAAAAACACTGTAGTTTAACTCTTCAAGGGACTCTAATATTACTTTAAAAGTCCTTCCCTTATCATGGCTACATAAATTTTTTACATTCTCCAGCATAAACGCCTTTGGTCTTTTCTCTTTAAGAATTCTGCATACATCAAAAAACAATGTTCCCTGCGTCTTATCCTCAAAACCCGTAGCTTTGCCAAGACTGTTCTTTTTGGAAACTCCCGCAATAGAAAAAGGCTGACAGGGAAATCCCGCAACCAATATATCATGATCAGGTATAAGGGACGCATCTACCTGTGTAATATCCCCCTCTGGCTGTTCTCCAAAATTGGCAAAATATGTCTGCTGACTATACTTGTTCCATTCACTGGAATACACACATCTGCCCCCGACCCTGTCAAATGCCAGTCTCATACCCCCGATACCGGCAAACAAATCAATGAAAGTAAACCGTGTATCATTCATTTCCCGATATTTTTTTCTCATATCAGTAACATAATAAGCGACTGCCTCTCTCACACAATCCTGCATCGTCTGCTGTGATATCTTTGAATAAGCACTTAGCTCACTATATAATTCATCTTCTACACGTAAATGCACCTGTTTCATCCATTTCACCTCTGGGAATTATTTTGTACCTGATTTTTCCCTATTATACTACCAAAAACTAATAAAATCAAGTGCGTTTCGAACATATTTTCTTTATTCATCTACTTCTCATCTCCATGCTACTTTTAATTCTTCTCAGTGTGATTTCCGGCAATTCTTGTGGGTAATCATCAGGGATATCTATTTTATAGTTTATCTTTTGTGAATGACACCACTTTTTAGCTAGGTCCAATCTCAACCAATCCTCTATAATATACACCTCCTCCCTAATTCCAGTCATTTTTACAAACGACCAGAATTCCCTTTCCTTTTCTATGTAATTTAATTTTGCAAAATGCTGTTTCATTTCTTTCATTTGCGTTAATTCAAAAAACCAATTATATGCCCATTCATAAGTCTTTCCTACTACTTTTAAATAACCATTATTTATTAATTTTTTCTCGGACAATTTCGTTGCCCTGGAATAAAATTTTTCTTTAATTTGATATGGTTTATAAATTTCAAAGTCGCTGTAATTAAACCAATTTGTATATGCAAACTCATTATTATCTTCAACTAATGACCAATCACTATCTTTATTTTCACCATCTGTAGCAGAGTAAAAATTGATTAGCAAAAACTTATTACCATCTTTATCTATCATATACATCAAATCCTTTCCGCCATATTTGAGTTATTTACTACGACCATTTAACTTTTTCATAATAACACGCAGGCAGATCAAAATAAACATAACGGAAACTATAAGAATCAGCATCTCCCTGATTCTGCCATCACTGCCCTCTTTATTTTCATTTTGGGATTCCATCCCAGGGGAGCTGCCATATTTGCTACATAATTTTCTAATTTTACTATACTGTATTTCCGGTGCAATTATTTTATAATAGGTATCATCATGTCTTATGATGCTGCCATAAAAAGAAACGGAATGTAAAATTTCATCTTCACTATTCCAAAACGATATGTTTATATCCGGTGTGTCACCCCCTATTTCTTCATATAGGTTTTTCTTACCCCTTATCGCCTTCACACTGTTTACTGCTTTTATTACATCCTCTACTTCACTTCCTGTATCCAATAATGCCTCACCCTCTATTCCCAGGATTGAAGCCCTGGCGATCCCATCATTTTTTACATGGATGGGTTCTAAGGATTTTATAACCGCACAGGAACTGAACACAACAATACACAATATTGCCACCACTTTTTTCCTTTTCATTCTTTCTTCCTTTTTACTTTTCCTTTAACGCTTTATCATCTATGCTGATATAATTACTATAATACTCATCCTCTTCCTCCTGGTCTGTGGCAGCCACAGCCTCCCCGCTTTTCTATGGAATTAATGCAAGGCAGGTCACGTTATCTGTCTTACTCCATTTTGCCTTTGACAGGTCCAGATGGATAACCGGGCGTACCGCTGTCTGGCTGCTACAGGCAGCAACTGAAATATAGTCATCCACTCTCCCATACGTATCAACTCTCTGTGGCACTTCCTGTGTAGCATCATAAGACCGAAGCCACCAGTTTCCTGTCGTATTGTCAGACGAAATTGCCCCCTGTTCTACCGTATATGTTGTATTTTTTGCTTCCCGTGTTCTGGATCCTGAACCATCCTTCTGGTAAAACCCATAATCCTCATTACATATTTCATCATAGGAAAGTAAATATACTTTATCTTTCGTATCAACCCCGGTCGTGTTTTTTACTGTAGTTTCCCGAATGGCATTTCGTTCTTCTTCTGTAAATGCTGACTTAAAAAAATCAGTATTCAACCATTGACGTAATGAACAGGAATCCCATGTCACAGTCCCCCCTGTTTCATGGTAAGGCTTACAGTCCAGATTTAAGTCTGACAGAAGAAAAGCATCCTTTCCTTCGATAGAAAGAACCCTCCACCGGATTGATTCTTTTTTATCACTTTGATTTATTACCCCGTCCTTATTCGTATCATTTTGTGGATATGTCCCAAAATAAATGCAGTTCCATGTCACAATGTTCATTTCACCTCTTGTCGGACCGCCAAGCCCGGATCCGTCCGTCCCGGAATTATGCAGTATCGTTAAAATCACAAATATTCCCAGCAAAATACATACACAAAAAAACACCGCCAATAACGCCTTTTTTCTATCCATGTATCAAAACTCCTTAATAAAATGACTTTACTTACTATTCCATTTCAATTTTTTCATTCTCTATTTTCACAACATGATTCCCATCAAAATCCATAAAATATAAACCACAGGAAGAATCATATGTTAAGTTTAAATCAGAATCATCCTCCAGATCCTGATTATATTTTTGCACATATAAACCTTCTCTGGTACATGAAATATCCATTGCTTTTATATCGCTGATCACCGAATCTTTTTTTGTACTTATACTGTACTTATGGATTTTGTGGTTACTATCCGTGTAAAAAACATATTTTTCAGCCACGGCATATTTTTCAATATAGCCATCTGACACTTTTTGCATTTTCTTGGTTTTAGCAGGAATCATATACAATTCTTTTCTTTGCAATATTCCTCCATCAAAATAAATTTCACAAATATAAATATCTCCATGTTTTACTTCTAATTCCGCAGAGTCAAATTCCCACTTTTTATTCGGGGAGTCAAAAGAATAACGGAAATATTCATCCCTGCTTTTTCCATCTGGATCATAACAATAAAATACAATATCCTCTGCTTCCCTGACTCCGCTTAAATACACCCTATTATTCAGGACATATTGGATTTGTGCATTGTTCTTTTCATTAATTGAGAGCATTCTATCCTTTTTCCCACAAAGATCTAACACTACATAATCTTTAATCCATATTTTACTATTACAAAATAAAACCCTGTCCAGATATGCGTCGGGATATTCATATATGATATATACTTTTTCTTTTTCCAGGTCTGCCCGTCCTAAAAAATGTCTATCGTTACCATTTGTATCCATAGTGCCAATATTAACATAAAATGTATCACCATATTTAGCATAACCGGATATATATTGTTTCTTTTGAAGATTGAATTTCCCAACAAATTCCCCTTTATTTCTATATATTGAGTATTGTGCCTCCCCGGTATATCTTGCATAGTAATAATCATCTCCTTCAACCTGTGAATATTTGGTTGCATAATTTGAGAATTCCATTCCAACACAGCTGTTTTCCAGCAGGTCAGTCTCAAAAAAAGACACCTGCCTTTTCTTATTTCCCAAATCTTTTATTTTCCATTTTAATTCTTTGTATTTGGCCTGTGCTGTTCCCTCCACAGCAACAGCATCCTCTGATACCGTTTTTTGGGGATAATCTAAATTATCAGAGGAAGGTGCCGGACTCCCTGACACCTCTGGATTTTTTGATTCTTCTGCTATTTGTCCACAAGAAAACAAAAGAGAAGCACAGATTAAAAAAATAATTTTTCCCGCTCTCATCTAAAATCCTCCCGCTTTTCTTTTGTTTATTATAGGTTATATAGTTTATTTCGTCAATTTTTTATTGTGTCCGGATCTCCTGTCGTGGCATTCATTCCGCCATCTTCACAATACACATAGTTTTATAAAAAGGCAGAATCTCCTCTTCTTCATCCCCTGGATCAACTGCTTCATAAAAGAAAACACCCTCCATAATGCCATATGCAGCATAATATTCCTCAGGCAGCTTTGTATGGTTCCAGTTTTTTTCCATATCGCCTTTCCACGCAAGGTATAAATTCTCATTTTCCCAATAAACAAAGGAAACCGCATCCACGGAAGGTACAAACCTTCCCCTGAAACAGGGTTATAACTGTACACTTCTGAAATATCGTTCTGGTATATCAGACATCCCTCCCAAAAACAGCTGGTTTTACCTCTGTTTTTCTTTTCAATCCGCATAATCTTATTTCCACTGTCCGGATAAAAAA
>N._stephensi_708_cecum__coassemble_8_pt1 | contig 23276 bp, 17 predicted proteins | sample N__stephensi_708_cecum__metabat2_high_PE_008 | metagenome-assembled genome bin N
CTTTTTTGCCTCCTTTTCCGTCAGTCCCTTTTCCGGCTGACATTTTGTCTTCCGTATCAGTTCTGTGACACTGAGGGAATGCCATTCCATATGTATTCTCCTTTCCGGCTGCATACCTGTCAGCCTGACTGAATAAGATTATGTCGAAAAATTTCCCCAAAATGATACTGTATGCATAGGATAAAAGTAAGAAATAGGGGATTTTTGGTGTATCATGGGATTAATAATGTTGCTGGCGGTTTCTGTCAGCCTGGATGTGCTGGGGATCGGGGTAGCATATGCTGTGTCCGGTATCCGGATTCCCTGGAATACCCGTATTATGATTTCTGCTATCAATACAGCTCTGACCCTGGCGGTTATCCTGATGGGGCAAAGACTGGGGATGATGGTCCCTGAATGCTGGTTCCGGGCTGTCGGCGGCGGGATTCTGATCCTTCTGGGTAGCAGGACACTGTGGAATGCACTTGGTGAAAATGCCACGACAGACTATGACAGGGATGATTCCCACACGCTGGAGCCCTTGGAGGGAGTCGTACTGGGGCTGACCCTGGCACTGGATGGGGCGTGTGCCGGACTCGGCATCTGCGATATGGGAGCTGTTGCCTGTCTGTTTCCTGTGCTGACCGGCAGTGCCAGTCTTGCATTTTTGTCCGCAGGGGCAAAAATATCCTGTAATCTGAGACGTCTGAACGGGGTTTCCGGCGTGGTTCTTGTCATTCTTGGTGTGATCCGCTTTTTTTATGGATAACCGCAAGCTTCCGGAGGACAAAGAGAAGCAGAATCAGTGAGCCAAGGATCAGGATCCACTGCTTGTAGCGGTCAAAATAGCGGAAGAAGATACCCCGGTACTGATAGCAGTAGTAGCCAAGCCCGGTCAGCAGTGCATTCCACAGCAGGATTCCGAGACCGGAGCAAAAGAGATAGCTGACGGGAGACTGCTTCATGGCACCTGCGACAAAGCCGATGTAGGTCCGGCACAGCGGAATGATGCGGCTCAGGAATACGGCACTTTTTCCGTGGTTGCCGAAGATACGGTAGGAGGCAAGGATGGGGTGCTCCAGCGATGGGAAATGGTTCATGCATTTCTCTAAAAGAGGAGAGCCTCCCAGCCTGCCGATCCCATAGGTCAGGGTGGTGCCGGCGAGACCGGCACCACTGCTGATCAGGATCAGAACAGCATAGGGCATACCCTGACCGGCACCGATCATGCCTGCCAGGGGGAGTATGATTTCGCTGGATACGGGAAAGCAGGCATATTCCAGAAAAATGAGGAGGAACATGGCCGACATCCCGTAATCTGCGATGATTGTTTCAATCTGAGGCATACGATTTTCACCTTCCTTGCTATAATCTATGTCTGACTATGTGGAAGTATTCTTGACAAAGGTTTTCACAGTTGGTATTATGAAATGGTATGTAAACTTTAGGCGGTATCTTTTTCGACAGCCGCTTTTTTGTGGAGGCGTTATGCGAAAAATAAGAAATCTACTGCTTGTCATACTGTTTTTTGCTCTTTTCCTCGGAGCGGGACGATCCGTAGAGGCGAAGTCCGGCAAAAGGATAAAGGCATCGAAACAGTACATGATCAGGATAAATAAGCAGCAGAATGTTGTGACAGTGTATAAATATGTGAAGGGAAAGAAATATAAACCATATAGGGCATTTACCTGTTCTACCGGGGCGGCGACACCGATCGGGACCTTTCATATGAAAGAAAAGATGAGGTGGCATCAGCTGAACGGAGGGTCATATGGTCAGTATTGCTGCCGGATCCATGGCGGGGTTCTGTTTCATTCGGTGTGGTACTATAGACCTGATAAGGCAGCCCAGTCCTATATCCAGTATAACCGTCTGGGGACGATGGCTTCCCACGGCTGTGTGCGCCTGACCGTCTGGGATGCCAAGTGGATCTATGATCACTGTGCCCCGGGAACTAAGATCGTGATCTACAATTCATCCCGTCCGGGACCACTGGGAAAACCGAAAACAATGAAGGTTCGCGGATACAGCGGATGGGATCCGACCGATCCGGATCCGGCAAATCCCTATCAGAGAAAACAGCCGGTTCTCACAGGTGTTAAGAAAAAGAAGGTCCGGTTTGGGGGGAAAGCCAGACCGGGAAAAGGTGTCAGGGCGAAGGACAGCTTTGGCAGGGACATTTCATCGGGGATCAAGGTGCAGATATGGCATAAGGCACTGGCGGGGGATAAATATAAGAAAGTAAAGAAGATCAATACAAGGGTGCCGGGAAAATACAAGGTGACATATCGTGTTACCGATATCATAAGACATACGGCAAAAAAGACTGTGATCTGGCAGGTACGGCCTAAAAAGAGAGTGAAATCCATTACGCTGAGCCACCGTTCGATGACACTGTATATAGGAGGAAAGTCGTCAGAGGCGAGGGGGCAGCTGGGCGTGAGCAGGATATCCCCGGCGAAGGCATCCTATAAGAAGGTCAGATATGTTTCTTCCAATAAAAAGGTTGCAACCGTGTCTGACAAGGGTGTCGTGAGGGCAAAAAAGAAGGGCAGCGCAACGATCCGGGTGCTGGCACTGGATGGCTCCGGGAAAAAGGCATTCTGCCGCATCATAGTGAAAAAGGCATCAGAGAAGCCGGTAAAAATTCCTGTCGTTGTCAGTGGTGCTGCAGTAAAAGTAAAATTGTAATAGAACATGGAGGTAAGTATGAGTCAGAGTTATAACCCAAAAGAGATTGAGAAAAAATGGCAGAAAATATGGGAGGATGAAAAAGCGTTTCAGGCTACCGGTGATTATAGTAAACCAAAGTATTATGCCCTGGTAGAATTTCCTTATCCGTCCGGGCAGGGACTTCATGTAGGGCATCCGCGTCCTTATACGGCATTGGATATCGTGGCAAGGAAGAGGCGGATGCAGGGGTATAATGTACTCTATCCCATGGGATGGGATGCCTTTGGTCTGCCTACGGAAAATTATGCCATCAAGAATAAGATCCATCCCAGGGAAGTGACCAGAAATAATGTGGTACACTTTAAGAAACAGCTGCAGGCGTTGGGATATTCCTTTGACTGGGACCGTGAGGTAAATACGACAGATCCGAATTATTATAAATGGACACAGTGGATCTTTCTGAAGCTCTTTAAGGCAGGACTTGCCTATAAGACAGAGATGCCCATTAACTGGTGTACCTCCTGTAAATGCGGTCTGGCAAATGAAGAGGTGGTAAATGGTGTGTGTGAGCGGTGCGGAAGCCCGGTGGTGCGCAAGGTAAAGAGCCAGTGGATGCTGAAGATCACGGAGTATGCGGACAGGCTGATCGATGATCTGGATGATCTGGATTATATTGAGCGTGTCAAGGTCTCGCAGAAAAACTGGATCGGACGCTCCCATGGTGCTGAGGTGGATTTTAAACTGAAGGATAAGGAAGAAAAGCTGAAGATCTACACAACCAGACCGGATACCTTGTTTGGCGTTACCTATATGGTTGTTTCGCCGGAGCACCCCTATCTTGACCGGTATAAGGATGAGATCACGAATTGGGATGCCATTATGGAATACCGTGAGAAGGCAGCACGCAAATCTGATTTTGAGCGGACAGAGCTGGCGAAGGATAAGACAGGTGTTGCCATCGGGGGGCTGAGTGCCATTAATCCGGTAAATGGCAAGGAGATCCCGATCTGGGTTTCGGATTATGTACTGATGAGCTATGGTACCGGTGCCATTATGGCGGTACCGGCACATGATACCCGTGACTGGGAATTTGCCAGAGAATTTGATCTGCCGGTCATAGAGGTTATCGCAGGAGGAGATGTGGAAAAGGAGGCATTTACCGATGTCGCCACGGGAACTCTTGTGAATTCCGGTTTTCTCACCGGGAAATCGGTGGCTGAGGCAAAGGAAGCGATTATCGCATGGCTGGTAAAGGAGGGTGTCGGTACGGCGAAAAAGAATTTTAAGCTGCGTGACTGGGTATTTTCCAGACAGCGTTACTGGGGAGAGCCGATCCCTGTCATAAAATGTGAAAAATGCGGTTATGTCCCGGTTCCTGAGGAGGAGCTGCCGCTGGAGCTGCCGGAGGTAGATAATTATATGCCGACAGATAACGGGGAGTCCCCTATCGCCAATATGCGCGACTGGGTTGAGACCACCTGTCCGTGCTGTGGCGGCAGGGCGGAGCGCGAGACTGACACGATGCCCCAGTGGGCGGGGTCCTCCTGGTATTTCCTGCGGTATATCGACCCTGACAACGATGAGGCACTGGCATCCAGGGAGGCACTGGATTACTGGCTTCCGATTGACTGGTACAATGGTGGCATGGAGCATACAACACTGCATCTTCTGTATTCCCGTTTCTGGCATAAGTTCCTGTATGATCAGGGCGTGGTGCCGACGAAGGAGCCATATCAGAAAAGGACATCACATGGCATGATCCTGGGTGAAAATGGTGAGAAGATGAGCAAGTCGCGCGGTAACGTGGTAAATCCGGATGATATTGTGAGGGATTATGGTGCGGACACACTGCGTACCTATGAGATGTTCATCGGTGCCTTTGATGCGGCAGCAGCGTGGTCAGAGGATGGCGTGAAGGGCTGCCGGAGGTTTTTGGACCGTGTGTGGAAGCTGAAGGATATGGTATCCGGGGAAGAGGGATATTCAAAGGATCTGGAGACGAGGATGCATCAGACGATCCAGAAGGTCAGCAATGATTTTGAGGTATTGAAATATAATACAGCGATCGCTGCCATGATGGCACTGATCAATGATTTTTATAAGAAGGGGACTGTGACAAAGGACGAGTTTCGGACTTTGCTTGTCCTCTTAAATCCGGTGGCACCTCATATTACAGAGGAGCTGTGGAGCGAGATGGGATATGACGGCAGGATCTATCAGACCACATGGCCGGAATATGATGAGGAAAAAACGATCGAGCGGATACAGGAGATCGGTGTCCAGGTCAATGGTAAGGTACGTGCGGTCGTGAAGCTTCCGGTGGATGCGGGAAAGGAAGAGGCACTGGCGGCAGGAAAAGAAGCGGTAGCAGATAAGGTGAGGGATAAAGAGATCGTAAAAGAGATCTATGTACCAGGGCGCATTATTAATATTGTTGTGAAATAAAATTGGAGGAAACAGGAATGAAAGTAAGTGTCATTATACCTTATCAGAATGAAAAAGTATATATCAATGATTGTCTGGACAGTATGGAGGAGCAGACAAGCAGGGAGTTTGAGGTGATCGTAGTCTGCGATCACAGCAGCGAAGAGGCACTGGCTGCGCTGCGGGAGAGGGAGAAGCAGGTATCCTTCCCGCTGACGATTGTGGAGCTTACGGACGGAAGCGGTGTGGCAGCTGCCCGTAATGCAGGTATCCGTGCCAGCCAGGGGGAATTTATCCTGTTTCTGGACTGCGACGATTTTCTGGAGAAGACGGCGGTTGAGTTCCTGCTGCATCGTTCAGAGGGACAGGATATCGTGTATGGACGTAAACGCTGGACGTGGTACAGCCGGAAGACATATTATGAAAACAGACAGAAGAAGGAGGAGCTGAACGATACGGATCCAGAGAGCGAGGACGAGGGCGAAGGAGAAGGCGAGTCACAGATTGACCGTGCGATGCCCGAGGTCAGGGAAAGCGACAGTGAGTGGGTCAAGGTATTCTGCCATCTGATACGTTCCAATGATGCGATTACCGGTGTCAGTGTGTTAGGACTTTTGTTCCGCAGGGAATTTATCCTTGCAAATGATCTCTTTTTTGGAGAGGACTATAAATATTATCCGGATATCGCCTATGTGATCCGGGCGATGTGCAAAACGGAAAAGGTATTTGAGGTGCGCAAGGTTCTTTATCATAAAAGGCATCACAATGATCCCATCAATCTGCCTGCCCTGAGCCAGGTTTCAGATGATAAGACCAAGGTACTGGAGATCATGAAAGCCTATCTGGATATCAAGGGAGATATGAAGGGACATGATGAACGGGCTGAGATTTCTGTGGACGGCAAGTTTATCAAATATTATGTCAAGAAGATTGCCCGTTTTTATGTAACCGCAGACCGAAAAGATGCGCAGGAAGTATATGAGACAGCATCAGGATGCCTTCCGCTGATTCGGAAGGAAGCGAAAAAAAAGGCAATGCTCTATTCGAGGCGTTTGATGAGACGCTCCATGAAAAAGGATACGGAAGCCATTGCTGCCATGGTCCGGAAGCATAGTGCCCTGCAGACCTTTCGGCGGGTGGTCACAAAACGGTCCCAGTGTAAGAAATATCTGTACCGGAAGGTATTCACAAAACGTAAGGTGCAAGAGGATCTCGTTATCCTGGAAACCTTCTTTGGACGGAATTATTCGGATAGCCCGAAATATATTTTTGAATATATGAATAGGGAATTTCCGGGTAAATATAAATATGTCTGGGTTCTCAATAAAAAGGAAAAACTGCCTTATCCGGCTACCCAGGTCAAACGTTTTTCACTTCGTTATTTTTATTATATGGCAGTGGCGAAGTATTTTGTGTTTAATGTCAGACAGCCCAAATATATTCAGAAACGGGAGGGAACGGTATTTTTGGAGACCTGGCACGGCACGCCCTTGAAAAAGCTTGCCTTTGATATGGAGGATAATACCTCGGCATCTCCATTGTATAAAAGGGATATTTATATCCAGTCGCGGTCATGGGATTACCTGATTGCACCGAACCAGTTTTCGCTGGATGTGTTCCGCAGCTGTTTTATGTATGACGGGGAGATGCTGAAAACCGGGTATCCGAGAAATGATATCCTGCATCTGGATGACAGGCATCAGGCAGAGCTGACATCAGAGATCAAACAGGAGCTTGGGATTCCGGAGGATAAGAAGGTGATTCTCTATGCACCCACATGGCGCGATGACGAGTTTTATGATCACGGGCAGTATAAGTTTACCCTGCAGCTGGATCTGGAAATGCTGAAAAGGGAGCTGGGGGATGAGTACGTTGTGTTGCTGCGTACCCATTACTTTATCGTAGACAGTCTGGATCTGACAGCCTTTGCCGGGTTCGCCTTCAATGGGAGTACCTACAACGATATTGCAAGACTGTATCTGATATCAGATATCCTGATCACAGACTACTCATCGGTATTCTTTGATTATGCCAATCTGAAACGGCCGATGCTTTTCTTCACGTATGATCTGGAGAAGTACCGTGATATCCTTCATGGATTTTATATTGATATGGAGGAAAATCTTCCAGGACCGATGCTTTTCACAACGGAGGAGATCGTAGATGCCATAAGGAATCTGCCGGAACTCGAGGAAAAATACAGGGAGAAATATGATGTATTCTATGAAACATATTGTGGATGGGAAGATGGAAATGCCAGCCAGAAGGTTGTAGAGGCTGTGTTTGGAAAATAAGGAAGAGGATGGATCTTTGAGAGTTAGTGTCATAATTCCTTACGTAAACGAAAAAATGTATATGCAGGACTGCCTGGATAGTCTGGAGGAACAGACCTGTCTGGATTTTGAGGTATTGGTTGTCTGCGATCACAGTAGTGAAGAGGCACGGCAGATGCTGTCCGGGAGAAATGTATCCTTTCCTATGCGGATTCTGGAGCTGAGGGGGAGAAGAGGTGTGGCAGCTGCCCGCAATACCGGGGTGCAGCAGGCACAGGGAGAGTATATCCTGTTTCTGGACTGTGATGATTATCTGGAAAAAACGGCGATCCATGATATGCTGGAGCTGGCAGGGGAGGGGACGGATATCCTCCATGCCGGACTGCGGGAGACATGGTATGGCAGGGATGTGTATTATGACAATGGGGAAGAACTGGATGCACAGGTTTCAGGAGAAGATAATAAGCCACGGGGGATCGAGGATCTGACCGTGCTTGGTTATATGTTTCGCAGACTATTTCTGTTGCAGCAGAAATATGTGTTTGATGAGTCCTTTTGTTATTATGCCGATCTTCCTTATATAACAGCGGTGTTAAGCGGGACAGGGAAGGTGGCGGAGACAGAGAAGGTTCTTTATCTGAAGAGGAGGCATAACGATCCGGTCCGGATGCCGTCCCTGAGACAGATTCCGGATGGGAAGAGGAAGCGGCTTGAGGTGATGACGGCGTATCAGAGGATGAAGAAATCTCTTTCCGGGGCAGCTGCCGCAGAGGTGGACGGAATGTTTATCCATTATTTTGCAGATGTGATCGCACCATGGTATCTTACGGCGGAAAGAAGTGAGGTGGCAGAAATATACAGCGAAGCTGTCCACTGTCTGGCAATGATCTCAGATGAGGCACTGGCAGGGGCAGAACCGGGGACGAAACGTCTGATCCGCTATGCAGGGAAACATGACCCTTTCAGATTGGTAAAAAAACTACGCCGCCAGAAGAGATACAGGACATGGGGCAGGGTGCTCACGAGCCGTGCCGCATGCAAAAAATATCTGTATCACAAGATTTTTATGCGGATGAAGCTGAAGGAATCCACGATTCTTTTTGAGAGCTTTCTGGGACGCAGCTATTCGGACAGTCCCAGATATATTTTTGAATATCTGGGAAAGAATGAACCACACCGCTATCAGTGCGTGTGGGTCCTGGATCATAAGGAGGAGCTGCCTTATCCGGCAAAATGTATCCGGCGGTACAGCTTCCGGTATTTCTATTATATGGCAAGAGCGAAATTTTTTGTCTTTAATAGCAGGCAGTCCCGGGATTTTGTGAAGAGGGAGGGCAGTATATTTTTAGAGACCTGGCATGGGACACCGCTGAAGAAGCTTGCTTTTGATATGAAAGAGGTGACGGCTTCTGCACCGCTGGTTAAGAGGGATCTGTACAATCATTCCAGGGAATGGGACTATCTCATTGCTCCCAATGAATTTAGTGCCCGGACATTCCGCCGCTGCTTTATGTATGAGGGGACGATACTGGAAACCGGATATCCCAGGAATGATATTCTGTATCAGGAAGGAGAGGAGCATCGGATCCTGATGGACCGGATACGCAAAAGAATCGGGATACCGGAGGGAAAGAAAGTGATCCTGTATGCTCCTACATGGCGTGATGATGAATTTTACGCGCCTGCCAGACATAAATTTACCATGCAGATGGATCTGGGGAAGATGCAGAAGGAGCTGGGTGATCAGTATGTTCTTTTTCTTCGTACCCATTATTATGTAGTGGATCATATAAATCTGCCGGAATCCCAGGATTTTGTATATGATGTCAGTGATTATGATGATATTGCTGAATTGTATCTGACCGCAGATCTGCTGATCACGGACTATTCCTCTGTGTTTTTTGATTATGCCAATCTGAAGCGGCCTATTTTGTTTTTTATGTATGATCTCGAGAAATACCGCGACAGGCTGAGGGGATTCTATCTGGATCTGGAAAAGGATCTGCCGGGACCGGTGCTTTCCACGACAGATGAAGTGATTCATTCTGTCAGGAATCTGGAGAAACTGTGGCAGGAGTACCAGAAAAGATATGAGGCGTTCTATGAAAAATACTGTGGCTGGGAGGATGGAAAAGCCAGTCAGCGGGTTGTGGACGCTGTATTTGGGAAGGAACAGGAGAGCCGAGTATGACGAAAGTAAGTGTCGTGATTCCATATTGGAGGGGGTCACGGTATCTGGAGGACTGTGTTAAAACAGTAGGGAAGCAGGGAGTGTCCTGTGAGATCCTTTTAGTCTGTGACAGGGGTCACGCGGAGATTCCTGAATCCGTGCGGAGAAATCCGCTGGTACAGGTGCTGGAGGCGGAGGATATCCTGCGGAAGGCGGACAGTGACAGGGGAATGTCTGTTTCCTGCGCTCCATTGGGAGTTGCCTTTTGCCGGAATGCCGGTCTGGATCAGGCGGTTTCCGATTATGTTTATTTTCTTGACAGTGACGATTATCTGCTGGAGGACACGATTGCCCCGCTGTTGCAGCTGGCACAGGAGAAAGAAGCATTGGTGGTGACTGGTGACCAGCTGGGCAGCTGGTACAGCTCATATAATTTTGGCCGGACCAGGGCCGACAGGGAAACGGATCTTACCTGTACTGCACCCTTGTGCGGTTCTGTTTTGAAACAGAGGTTCCGCTATCGTATTACTGCACAGCACTTTTTGATCCGGCGTACCCTGTTGGAGGAAAATGGGATTCGCTTTGATACAGGACAGGTTCGTTACAGTGATATGGGATTTATCCTTCAGGTTCTCCGGTGCGCCGGCGATAGGGCATGGGCAGCTGCCGGGAGCTATTATGTGTGCCGTAAACACAATGACAGGATTCATCTGCCTTCCCTGAGTCAGACAGAGGGACCGGATTGTGTGGCGGAATATCTGGCAGCATACGATGCTTCACAGGGGGATGGAAGCTTTACTGCGGTTCTGAACCATGTGCTGTTACAGTTTATCATATCACATTATCCCGGAGTTATTCCGGAATCATCCCTGTCAGTGCTCCGGAGATATCTGGTACAGATGGAAGAATGGAAACAGCTTATCCGGGAACAGACCTTCTGGCAGAGAAGGATGCTGTGTGCGATACGATCCGGACACAGCAGATTAGCCAGGATCCTTTATAAATGCGATATCATAAAGAAAAAGAAAAAGGGTTTCTTCGGAAATCGGATCCAATGGTACCGTATGATAGAACGGTTTCTGTTCCGGAAACTTCCTGTGCGCCGGGACTGGGTGATCTTCGAGAGCTTTTTTGGCAGAAGTTATTCGGACAGTCCCAGGTCCCTGTATGAGTATATGCAGAAGACCTATGGGATCCAGTACCGTTATATATGGGTGCTTAACGGACGGTCGGAGGAACTGGGGGGATCAGGGAAACATACGGTATGCCGTCGCGAATCACTGCGGTATGTATACTATATGTCACGATGCGGATACCGGATTTTCAATGTGCGCCAGCCCTCCTGGAATAAAAAACGGGATGGTGTGGTATTCCTGGAAACCTGGCATGGTACACCGCTTAAAAAACTGGGTTTTGATATGGAGGATGTGTTTTCAAGCAATCCGGAATTCAAGACAGTATTTTATCAGCAGGCAAAGGAATGGGATTACCTTGTGTCAGCAAATCCATTTTCAACGGATGTCTTTGAACGTGCCTTTGGATATGGGAGGGAAAGGATCCTAGAATATGGCTATCCCCGGAATGATGTTTTGTATGCATCGAACCGGGAGGAGATTGCTGCGGAGGTAAAGCGGGAGCTTGGGATCCCACAGGAGAAGAGGGTCATTCTGTACGCTCCTACATGGCGTGACGATCAGGCGGTATCGGTAGGGCAGTACCGGTTTGAACTGGCACTGGACCTTTCACGTCTGCGCCGGGAGCTGGGAGAGGACAGTATCCTGCTTCTCCGTACCCACTATTGTGTTGCAGGGCAGCTTGAGCTTGCAGAATATGCCGGATTCGTTTATGATGGAAGCAGCTATGAGGATGTATCCCGGTTATATCTGGTGTCTGATATCCTGATCACAGACTACTCCTCCGTATTTTTTGATTATGCGAATCTCCGGCGTCCGATCCTTTTCTTTGCCTATGATCATGAGTCCTATGCAGATGAGATGAGGGGATTGTATATCGATATGGAGAAGGAATTGCCAGGACCGGTACTCACTACAAATGAAGAACTGGTCGGGGCATTGCTCCATCTCGATGAGGTGACAGAACAGTATCGGAACCGTTATGATGAATTTTATGAGAGATTTTGTTGTAAGGATGATGGAAAAGCATCCGCACGCATCATCGATAAGGTGTTTAACTCCTGGAAAAGAGGTAGTGTTTATGAGGAAGCGTCTTTATAAAACAGCCAAAAACGCAGTTGTTCTTTTTTACCGGATCATGTGTTTTATCTTCCCGGTAAAAAAGAACCGTATCGTATTTGACAGCAGTCTTGGCAAAAGCTATGCCGGAAATCCGAGATATATCTATGAATGCATCGTGTCAAACGGTTATGATATGAAATGGGACTGTATCTGGTTTTATGAAACGGAGAAGTATAGTATTCCCGGCATGAGCCGGCAGGTGCGGTATGGGCGGCTGCGGTATCTGTACTATATGGCGACGGCGAAGGTATGGGTGTTCGACAGCCGTCAGCCGGAATTTCTGATCCGGCGCAGGGGAACCCACTATATCCAGACATGGCATGGTACACCGCTAAAAAAGCTTGCCCTGGATATGGAGGATGTATTTATGGTGGGAGAAAAGGATATTGATACCTATAAGGAGCTGTTTGTGAAAAACGTCCATACATGGGATTACCTGATCTCCCAGAATTCCTTTTCTACGGCAACCTTCCGCCGGGCATTTAATTTTGAGAAACAGATGCTGGAGATCGGTTATCCCCGAAATGATATCCTGCTTCGTGAAAATACCCCGGATGATATACGGCGTTATCGGAAGAATCTGGGGCTGCCACTGGATAAAAAGATCATTCTCTATGCACCTACGTTCCGTGATGATGAATATTCAGATGATGATCATTATCAGTTTGACCCGCAGATTTCTTTTGAGCTGATGCAGGAGCAGCTTAGCGATGAGTATGTTATCATTGTGAAATATCATTATCTGATTATGGATTCTGTGGACTGGTCACCCTATGAAGGATTTATTTATCATTTTGATCAGAGCCGGGATATTGCAGAATTATATCTTGTATCGGATTTTCTGATCACAGACTACTCCTCAGTTATGTTTGATTATAGTATATTGAATCGTCCGATGTTTTTCTTTGCCTATGATTTTCACAAGTATAAAAATGAACTGAGAGGTTTCTATTTTAGCTACCGCGAGGAGATGCCGGGACCGATTTCTACTACGACAGAGGAGCTGATCCGGGATATCCGGAATTATGACCCTGCTGAATATCAGGAAAAATCCCGCCGCTTCCGGGAAAAATATAATTCAATAGATGATGGCAGGGCATCTGCCAGAGTGCTGGAGCTGATGGATACACTGATCCCGTATAAGATGCCGGATCTGTATTATGAGAGTGAATGAATTGCATCAATAATAGTCAGGAGGAAAAAGATATGGAAACAATAGCAAGTTTTACTGTAAATCATATGAGGCTGCTGCCGGGAGTATATGTGAGCCGTAAGGATTGTACCGGACAGGATATTGTCACGACATTTGACATCCGCATGACCAGACCAAATTTTGAACCGGTGATAAATACAGCAGAGATACATACGATGGAGCATCTGGGGGCAACGTTTCTCCGGAATCACGAAACCTGGGGCAGCCGGGTCATATATTTCGGACCTATGGGATGCCGTACCGGATTTTATCTGATTCTGGCGGGAGATTATACGGCAGAGGAAGTCGTGCCCCTGCTGCGTGAAATGTATGGATTTATGGCGGGATTTGAGGGAGATGTACCTGGTGCATCCGCAGAGGAATGTGGCAACTATCGTGATATGAACCTGCCAATGGCGAAGCTCATTGCCGGAAAATACCTGGACGAGGTACTCAACGGACTTACTCCGGACCGGCTCACCTATTCGTAATCATTTTTTATGCCAGTCCTGCATAGGTATAATAGAAACAACAATATACAGCTTGTTCAAAGGCAGGGATGACGATGATGGAATGGGACAGCCGTATGCGGGATAATCACAGTGTACAGATTTTAAAGACGGTTATCCCATTTTTTGATGTGGCGGTGGGGGAGCGTATCGATATGGAAGGGCTTTTATCTGCTGTCCGGCCTTTTACCCGAGGAAGGGAAAGGCATATTTTAGATGTCATCCTGCAGTTTTTTCAGATGCAGCGCATGATGGAAATGATGCAGATGATACAGGGTATGCAGCAATTTGCCGGAACGGCAGAGGAGAATCCGGGGGAATCCGGGGCTTCTCCTGCCATGTTTGAGATGTTGAAATCCATGATTCCACCGGAGCAGCAGGATATGGTAGAGATGATGTCTGCCATGATGGCGATGGCAGAACCATCGGAGACTGTAGAGGATATGGGGGACGATGGGGAAGCTGGTTCGGAGGTGCCTGGGGATGAGCAGAAGGAAGGAGATCATGAGCCAGTCGATCTTTGAGCAATATGATATTTTCAAGACGATGCACCCCGTGAAGATTCAGGTCATGAAGGAACTGGCAGAAGAGATGCAGGGCAAGGCAATGAAGGATGCGGCACCGCTTCTGATGGCGGCCACAAGTAAGCTCAAGAGCCATAACCTGTCCTTTAGTCCGGAAGAGAGTGCCATTCTGCTGGAAATTCTTACGAAGGATATGAATCCACAGGAAAAGGCAAAAGTAGAGATGATGAAAAATGTGATACGAAAGCAGAGAAAGGGCTAACGAAAAAATTCCCCGGCAGATTTTGCTGCCGGGGAATTTCTATGATGTGATCAATAATCCTTGTGTGGCAAGCCTGCGGTTTTCAGCTATGCACTGAGATCCAGATTTGCCCCGGATGCCATCAGGTAATCCAGGTCTGCCTGCTTTCTGGCGTAAGGATTCATATTCTGGCGTTCACCTGTATTTTTTGTGGTACGCATAGTCGTACTGGTTTTCCCGCCGGATACATATACACTGCCACACTCCGGGCAGACAGAAGTTTTCAAAGTGACAGATACAGATAGAAGCTCTTTATTTTCCTTGTTTCCCTCTGCGACAGCATTGACAACATGTTCGCGCTCATGTCCCATGACAGCAGCCGCTGAATTGCCGGGATCAATATGTCCGGGTGTTTTGAAAGAAACATCATTTTCGTTGGAGCCATCAACATACTTACGGTTCTTACAGGTCTGGCATTCACTCTGCTTTACGCGACCTGATTTCTCTGCATCCCTGACTCCATCCACGGCCGCCTGTGCCGTTCCGTCTGATTCCGGACTCACACCCCGCGTAGCGCGTACCCCGGTGATCGTAGCCGGATAATATGCCGGATAGATTCCGCTGATGCCGGAATATCCGGAAATAGCCGATATTGCACCGATACCCATATCGACTCCTCCTCTCATGATCTTATATGATCAGTATAAATCCATTGGAAGAAAAAATCAAGAGCGGATATTCACAGGGATTAAGGGATACAGGAATACAGAACAGATGTTCAATTTTGCTCTGTACTTTTCTGGGGTATCGTGGTATACTATGTTTAGTTTGTATATTATGCGAATTATAATCGGGAGAATGCTTATGGATCACTTTGAATTAGTATCACAATACGCCCCCACCGGTGACCAGCCGCAGGCGATTGCCGAGCTGGTGAAGGGCTTCAAAGAGGGCAACCAGTTTCAGACACTTCTGGGCGTTACTGGTTCCGGTAAAACCTTTACCATGGCAAACGTCATCCAGCAATTGAATAAACCAACACTTGTCATAGCGCATAACAAGACATTAGCAGCCCAGTTATATGGTGAATTTAAAGAATTTTTTCCCCAAAATGCAGTCGAATATTTTGTCTCCTACTACGACTACTACCAGCCGGAGGCATATGTGCCATCGACCGATACTTATATAGAGAAGGATTCTGCCATCAATGATGAGATCGACAAGCTGCGCCACTCTGCGACGGCGGCACTGACAGAGCGCAGTGATGTCATTATTATATCCAGTGTATCGTGCATCTACGGTCTGGGAAGTCCCATTGATTACCAGCACATGACGGTCTCGCTCCGTCCCGGCATGGAACGCGACCGTGACGAGGTCATCCGCAGGTTGATCGACATACAGTATACAAGGAATGATATGGATTTTCACCGGGGGACATTCCGGGTGCGGGGCGATGTGGTCGAGATTTTCCCGGCATCGGCGACGGACCGGGCACTCCGGGTAGAATTTTTCGGGGACGAGGTAGACCGGATCCAGGAGATCGACGTGCTGACGGGGGATGCCATCAGCCAGCTGGAGCACATGGTCGTGTTTCCGGCATCCCACTATGTGGTATCGCCGGACAAGATGGAACGGGCGATACAGGGAATTGAGGAAGAGCTGAAGGAGCGGGTTGCCTATTTCAAAAGTGAGGACAAGCTGATCGAGGCGCAGAGGATTTCCGAGAGGACGCATTTTGATATTGAGATGATGCGGGAGACAGGTTTTTGTTCCGGGATTGAGAATTATTCCATGCATCTGAATGGACTGCAGCCGATGGAGACACCGATGACGCTGATGGACTATTTCCCGGATGATTTTCTGATCATCATTGACGAGTCGCACATCACGGTTCCGCAGGTAAGGGGAATGTACGGGGGGGACCAGTCAAGGAAGACGACACTGGTAGAATACGGATTCCGTCTGCCTTCTGCCAAAAGTAACCGGCCGCTGAATTTTGAGGAATTCGAGGGGCATATCGACCAGATGCTGTTTGTGTCGGCGACACCGTCGGAATATGAGCAGGCACATGAGCTGCTCCGGACAGAGCAGATCATCCGTCCTACAGGGCTCCTGGATCCGGAGGTGATCGTGCGCCCGGTGAAGGGGCAGGTGGATGACCTGCTGGGGGAGATCCGTAAGGTGACAGAAAAGAAAGGGAAGGTGCTTGTCACCACACTGACGAAGCGCATGGCAGAGGATCTGACAAAATACCTGCAGGAGGTCGGCGTGCGGGTGCGGTATCTTCATTCGGATATTGACACGCTGGAGCGTTCCGAGATCATACGGGATATGCGGATGGATGTTTTTGATGTGCTGGTGGGCATTAACCTTCTGCGGGAGGGGCTGGATATCCCGGAGGTGTGTCTGGTGGCGATTCTGGATGCGGATAAGGAAGGATTTCTCCGTTCCGAGACATCGCTGATCCAGACGATCGGGCGCGCGGCGCGGAATGCCGAGGGACGTGTCATCATGTATGCAGACAGTGAGACGGAATCCATGCAGAAGGCGATCCGTGAGACGAACCGCCGCCGTAAGGTGCAGCAGGCGTATAATGAGGAACATGGTATTACGCCGCAGACGATCCGGAAGGCAGTGCGTGACCTGATCCGCATCTCACAAAAGGCACCGACGGATATCCTGGAAGAGGAAAAGGATCCGGAATCCATGAGTGCCGAGGAGCTGCAGAAGGCAATCCGCAGGATTATGAAAAATATGAATAGGGCAGCGACGGATCTGAACTTTGAACTGGCGGCGGAGCTGCGTGATAAGATGATAGAATATAAAAAGCATTTGCAGGAAATTGATGGATAAGTTCACATGGGAGGCAAAGCAAACATAGTTCGCTTCTTACGCTGACGCTTTGGAATGGAGGATAACATGGAAAAGAAACGGATGATCCGCATACGCGGAGCGAGGGAACACAATCTGCAGAATATCAGCCTGGATATACCAAGGGATGAATTTATAGTACTGACGGGGCTCAGCGGTTCGGGCAAGTCGTCGCTTGCTTTTGACACGGTCTATGCCGAGGGGCAGAGGCGGTATATGGAATCCCTGTCCTCTTATGCAAGGCAGTTTCTGGGGCAGATGGAGAAGCCGGATGTGGAGAGCATCGAGGGGCTGCCGCCTGCGATTTCCATCGATCAGAAGTCGACAAACCGGAATCCGCGTTCCACGGTGGGGACTGTGACAGAGATCTATGATTATTACCGTCTGCTTTATGCCCGGATCGGGATACCCCACTGCCCGAAATGCGGGAAAGAGATCAAAAAGCAGAGTGTGGATACGATGGTGGATGAGATCATGAAGCTGCCGGAACGCACAAAGATCCAGCTTCTGGCACCGGTTGTCCGGGGGCGCAAGGGCGAACACGTCAAGGTGCTGGATAAAGCAAAAAAGAGCGGCTATGTCCGTGTTATGATTGATGGGAACCAGTACGAGCTCAGTGAGGAGATCAGGCTGGAAAAAAATAAAAAGCATAATATCGAGATCATCGTGGACCGCCTTATGGTCAGAGACGGGATCCAGAAGCGGATGACCGATTCCATTGAAAATGTACTGAAGCTGGCAGACGGGCTTATGATCGTGGATGTCATTGGCAGGGAGCGCGTTAATTTCAGTCAGAGCTTTTCCTGCCCGGACTGTGGGATCAGCATTGAGGAGCTGGAGCCGAGGAGTTTTTCCTTTAACAATCCGTTTGGTGCCTGTCCGGACTGCCTCGGGATCGGCTACCGGATGGAATTTGACGAGCAGCTGATCATTCCTGACCCTTCGCTGAGTATCGATGAGGGGGCGATCGCGGCACCGGGCTGGCAGTCTGTCGTGAAGGAGGGCAGCTACAGCCGCTGTACGCTGGAGGCGATGGCGAAAGAATATGGCTTTTCGCTTGCCACACCATTTCAGGATTATCCGGCAGAGATCCATGACCTGATCTGGTCCGGGACCGGGGGACACCGTGTAGAGGTGCATTATACGGGGCGGCATGGCAGCGGCGTATATCGTGTTGCCTTTGAGGGGCTTTTAAATAATATTAAGAAGAAATACAGGGAGACGGCTTCGGAGGTGGCGAAGCAGGAATATGAAACCTTTATGCAGATCACGCCATGCCATACCTGTGGTGGTAAGCGTCTGAAGAAGGAGTCATTGTCCGTGACCGTGGGAGATAAGAATATTGCGGAGATCTGTGAGCTTTCCATTTTAGATCTGAAAGAATTTATGGATGGGCTGGAGCTTTCGAAACGGCAGCAGCAGATCGGGCGGCTGGTATTGAAGGAGATTCGTTCGCGTCTGGGTTTCCTTGTCGATGTAGGGCTGGATTACCTGAGCCTTGCCCGTGCCACGGCATCCCTTTCCGGCGGGGAGGCACAGCGGATCCGGCTGGCAACCCAGATCGGTTCCGGTCTTGTGGGGGTGGCGTATATTCTGGACGAGCCGAGCATCGGGCTTCACCAGAGGGACAATGATAAACTGATTACCACCCTGAAAAAGCTCAGGGATCTGGGAAATACGCTGATCGTGGTAGAGCATGATGAGGATACGATGCTGGCAGCCGACCATGTGATAGACATCGGACCGGGAGCGGGCAAGAGTGGCGGTTATGTGGTGGCAGAGGGAACGGCAGAGGAAATCATGAAGGTGCCGGAGTCCATTACGGGTGCTTATCTGAGTAAACGGATTGAGATCCCTGTTCCGGGGAAACGCCGTAGGCCGGCGGGATATCTTACCGTGAAAGGGGCTGCGGAGAATAACCTGAAAAAGATCAATGTGAAGTTCCCGACAGGGGTACTGACCTGCGTGACCGGGGTATCCGGCTCCGGCAAGAGTTCCCTTGTCAATGAGATCCTGTCCAAGAGCCTGACACGGACGCTGAACCGTGCCCGCTGTATACCGGGGAAACATACGAAGATTGAAGGCGTGGAGAAGCTGGACAAGGTGATCAATATCGACCAGTCACCGATCGGGCGCACCCCGCGCTCCAATCCTGCCACGTATACCGGGGTATTTGATATGATACGGGATCTCTTTGCCGCCACACCGGATGCGAAGGCAAAGGGATACAAGAAAGGGAGGTTCAGCTTCAATATCAAGGGGGGACGTTGTGAGGCATGCTCCGGAGATGGGATATTGAAGATCGAGATGAATTTCCTGCCGGACATCTATGTTCCCTGTGAGGTGTGTGACGGGAGGCGTTATAACCGTGAAACGCTGGATGTAAAATATAAGGGTAAGAGTATTTATGATGTACTGGATATGACGGTGGAGGAAGCACTGGATTTCTTCAGACACATCCCTACGATCCATCGCAAGATCCAGACCTTATATGATGTGGGGCTTTCATATGTGAAGCTGGGGCAGCCGTCTACTACCCTCTCCGGCGGGGAGGCGCAGCGGATTAAGCTTGCCACAGAGCTCAGTAAGCGCAGTACGGGAAAAACCATCTATATCCTGGATGAGCCGACGACAGGGCTTCACTTTGCCGATGTACACAAGCTCATCGAGATTCTCCACAGACTGGTGGAGGGCGGCAATACGGTAGTTGTCATTGAGCACAATCTGGATGTGATCAAGACGGCGGATTATCTGATTGACATGGGTCCGGAGGGCGGTGACAAGGGCGGTACCGTGGTTGCCTGCGGCACGCCGGAGAAGGTGGCAGAGTGTGAGGAATCCTATACGGGATATTATATGAGGAAGATACTTGGGAAGTAAGGGGCATGGGAACGGGATTCCCGGGACCCGGACGACAGGATGTGCCGCCTGTGCGGCGGAACGGAGGGAAAATGTATTCTTTTTTTGCCATGATGGCACGTATGAAATATATTGAACGGTGGGCACTGATGCGCAATTCAAGGCAGGAAAATATCAGCGAGCACTCGTTGGAGGTTGCCATGCTGGCGCATGGCCTTGCCATTATCTCCAATGAGAGGTGCGGCGGGCATCTGAACGTGGAACAGATTGCCCTGATGGGGCTGTACCATGATGCCAACGAGATTATCACCGGTGATATGCCCACCCCGGTGAAGTATTTTGATAAGGATATTAAGGACGCTTACAAGCGGGTAGAGGATGTGGCAAGCCGGACCCTGCTTGATAAGCTGCCGGATTATATGAAGAAATATTATGATCCCGTATTTTTCCAGAAGGAATCTACGAAAGAAGCGTGGAGGATCGTGAAGGCAGCGGATAAGCTCTCTGCCCTCATCAAGTGTATGGAGGAGCTCCGTTCCGGCAATCAGGAGTTTAAGACGGCACTGGAGACGACGAAACAGCTCCTTGATGAAATGGGGATGGAGGAAGTGGATATTTTTATGAAGGAGTTTCTGCCGGCATATGATCTGACACTGGATGAGCTGCAACGGGAATGAGGAGAGGGCAGAAGCAGTCACGATTCCTTTGTCAGCCTATTTTTTCTTTATGGTGAGAGTATTCAGGATCTCCATCACCTGATCACCATAGGTGTTCCACCAGTTTTTATTTTCACAGAAATTAAGAATGACAAAATTTTCATATCCATTGAGGAATATGATATAATCCCAGTATGGTTTTCCGTCGTAATATCCTGCTTCACTATCGAGTCCGTTTATCCGGAGCTTTTTTCCCACCAGCCCGGTGCCGCAAACGCCAAAAGGTTTGATATATTGTACAGATATCATAGCTTTCTTTTTTTTCCCATCCTTCCAGAATGTAATGCCAAAGGATTCATCATTCTTTGTTTTTTTATACTTTTTAATTTTATGGGACCAGCCATCCGGGATACGCAGTGAGATACTTCCCTTTTTACACTCATAAGTAACAATGTTTTGCTCCGTGGTGTCAGTAAGCTGTTCTTCGGATATGGCACTTCCTGTTGTTGCGGTCCTGATTTCCCCGCTGTTCGGATTGTCTGCCGCAGCTGTACCATTTATTTCCTGGCTGCATCCGGTGAGGGCAAGACATATCAGTAATGTCATAATCATTCCTGTCAGTTTTTTCATATACCGTTCCTTCCTTTCATAAATCTGATTTATATATAGGATAACAAAGCGGCTGAAACTGTTGCAGGAAAATTCAAAAATCTATAGGGGAGTTATTCCTTCGTATCAAAAAGCAGAGTCACCGGACCATCATTGACTGATGTTACCTTCATATCAGCACCGAATTCACCGTGTTCTACATGGAATCCCCTTTCCCGGCAGGCGGACATAAAACATTCATAGAGAGGAAGTGCCACATCCGGTTTTGCCGCTTTGCTGAAACCGGGACGCCGGCTTTTCAGGTCGGCATATAAAGTAAACTGTGAGATTACGAGGAGTTCACCTTTTACCTGTTCCAGATTTTGGTTCATTTTCCCATTTTCATCCTCAAATACCCGGACTCCGCAGACCCGGTCTGCCAGTCTGCGGGCATCTTCCTCCGTATCCTCCGGTCCAACGCCTAAGAGGACCAGAAATCCTGTGTTGATTTTTCCTTCTATTTTATTTTCGATGCTAACAGAAGCCTCTGTCACACGGGTTACGACTGCTTTCATATCCTACCTCCTGTTTTTGTTGTAATATACAGCTGAGATCTGCTATACTATAATAACAAATTATAAAAAAGGTGTAAAGTAGCCGGAAATGAAAAAAACCATTGAATAACAGCTTATAATAGGTTATAATGACCTACATAAAACATAAAGCATTTTCAGGGCGGGGTGTAAGTCCCCACCGGCGGTACAGCCCGCGAGCGGTTCCATACCATGGACGCTGCTGATCCGGTGAGATTCCGGAGCCGACAGTATAGTCTGGATGAGAGAAGATGTAGGAAGACTGTTTATTTACAATGCCCTGAGTATCGTTATACCGGGGCATTTTATCGTGCGGGGCATGACAGTCATGTCTGAAAAAGAGTATGGGAGGAAATAAGAAGTGACAAAATATGAATATATGCAGTTAGCAATCGAGCTGGCGAAAAAGGGTATCGGACACACTTCACCGAATCCCCTTGTGGGGTGCGTTGTCGTCAAGGATGGGAAAATCATGGCAGATGGGTATCATGAGCGATATGGTGGATATCATGCAGAGCGCAACGCCCTGGATAAATGTGAGGAGGATCTGACGGGGGCAGATCTGTATGTGACATTGGAGCCATGCTGTCATTATGGACATACACCGCCCTGTACGGATATTATCCTGGAACGGGGGATCGGCAGGGTATTGATCGGGGCGATGGATCCCAATCCGAAGGTGGCAGGCAAGGGAGCGCAGATTTTGCGTGATCATGGTGTACAGGTGGAGACCGGGATTCTGGAGAAGGAATGTCTGGAATTAAATGAGGTTTTTATGCATTATATTTCTACAGAGATCCCTTATGTGGCGATGAAGTATGCGATGACGATGGATGGTAAGATTGCTACCTATACAGGTGATTCCAAATGGGTGACAGGGGAAGAGGCGAGACAGCATGTGCATGGGCTGCGGAAACGTTACAGTGCTATTATGGTGGGAATCGGTACGGTACTGGTGGACGATCCGATGCTGAACTGCCGGATTGAAGAGGGGGTAGATCCTGTACGCATTATCTGTGATTCCCGGCTTCGGCTTCCGTTGGAGAGCAGGATCGTGCAGACGGCAAAGGATATTTCTACTATAGTAGCATATGCTGTGGGGGATCCGGAAAAAGAAAAAGCACTGAGAGAGACAGGAGTAGAATTGATGCAGATCAGTGAAAGCGACAGAGTGGATTTTACCAAGCTTCTTTTGGAGCTGGGGAAGAGAAAGATCGACAGTGTGCTGATCGAGGGCGGCGGGACATTCCATGGTACGGTGCTCAAAAGCGGGATGGTAAACCGGATCTACTGTTATATCGCACCGAAGCTGATCGGAGGAAAGGAAGCGAAATCCCCGGTAGAGGGAGATGGATTTTCCTATATGAGGGAAGCGTTGGAGATTGTTGATACGGAAATCGTGAAGCTGGGCGGGGACATTTGTATTACCGGATGTGTTCAGAGGGAGGTGGATGGATGTTTACCGGAAT
>N._stephensi_708_cecum__coassemble_9_pt1 | contig 23103 bp, 24 predicted proteins | sample N__stephensi_708_cecum__metabat2_high_PE_008 | metagenome-assembled genome bin N
CCAGGAAAACAAATACAAGTATTCAGGAGATTTTAAATCTCTGCTGCCAATATCAGGAGGAAATCGGAGATGGAAAAAAATAGCGGTGCCGTCCAGGATACCGGGGATAAACTGACGAAGCTGAAAACCGATCTGAAATCGTTAGGAAGTGTGGCAGTAGCATTTTCCGGCGGTGTGGATTCTACATTTTTATTAAGGATAGCGCGGGATGTACTTGGAGAACGAGTCGTTGCCATCACTGCAAAGCCATATTCCTTTCCCGACCGGGAGCTGGAGGAGACAAAAGTATTTTGCAGGGAAATGGGGATACGTCAGGTTGTCTGTGAGTTTAATGAGCTTGGGATTGATGGATTTTGTGAAAACCCGCCAAATCGGTGTTATCTTTGCAAAAGAGAATTGTTTGGGAAAATGATTGATATCGCACACAAACAAAATATTTCCCATATTGCAGAGGGATCTAACATGGATGACAATGGGGACTACCGGCCGGGAATGGCAGCAGTGGAGGAACTGGGAATTGAGAGTCCCCTGAGGCGGGCAGGGCTTTACAAGGAAGAAATCCGAAGATTGTCAAAGGAGATGGGGCTGCCGACATGGAAGAAGCCATCCTTTGCCTGTCTTTCTTCCCGGTTTGTCTATGGAGAGCAGATTACAGAGGAAAAGCTGGCGATGGTGGATCGGGCAGAACAGCTTTTATTTGATAAAGGATTCAGACAGGCGAGGGTCCGTATCCATGGCAGACTGGCAAGAATTGAGGTTCTGCCGGAGGATTTGGAAAGATTTACCGATCAGGATATGAGGGAAGAAATCACGACAAAGCTAAAAACCTATGGCTTCACATATGTCAGTGTGGATTTAGAGGGCTATCGCACAGGAAGCATGAATGAAGCCTTATCAGCACCTGTATAACAGGTCAATACGGAGTCATCCAGGAGGCAAAAAAGGAACTGTAAAAAAGAGTTTATGGTAAAAAACAAGGACAAGGAGTTAAAGCCTATGGAAATTCGTGTTCTCCGCTATTTTCTCACTGTGGTAAGGGAAGAAAGCATTACAAAAGCTGCGGAGGTACTCCACATCACGCAGCCTACCTTAAGCCGCCAGTTATCCCAGATGGAGGAAGATATCGGTGTTAAGCTGTTCCACAGAGGCACAAGGAAGATTACCCTTACCAACGAAGGAATGCTGCTTCGGAGAAGGGCGGAAGAAATCCTACAGCTTGTGGACAATACGGAAAAAGAACTGGTGGAGCAGGAGGAGCAGATTGAAGGGAAAATCACGATCGGCTGTGGGGAGCTTGCCTCGGTTCAGATTTTATCGGAACTGATTGCGGATTTTAGTAAAAAATATCCCGGTGTTACCTTTGATATTTTTACGGCAACCGCAGATGTGGTAAAGGAGCAGATGGATAAAGGACTGATCGATATTGGACTTTTACTGGAACCGATCGACATTGAAAAGTATGAGTTTATCCGGCTGGACCTGAAAGAAAAATGGGTTGTGTTAATGCGGGCAGATGACGAACTGGCGAAAAGGGAATCGGTGAGCGCGAAGGATTTATCTGAGCTGCCGGTCATCCTGCCACGCCGTTTGAATGTGCAGAGCGAGCTTGCCAGCTGGTTTGGTGATTATTATAGTGATCTTCATGTACTTTTTACCAGTAACCTCAGTACAAACGGAGCAGTCATGGTTATAAACAGACTGGCATATTCTGTTGTGATAGAGGGTTCGGTTCCTTTTTGGGACCATACAAAGATAACGTGCAGACCACTATCGCCGGAACTGACAGCGACATCTGTGCTGGCATGGAAACGGCAGCAGCCGTTTAGTCTGGCAGCGGCAAGATTTATCGACCACGCAAAATGCTTTTTAGGCATGGGTAAGGCATAAAAACAAGGTATTTGCTATAAATTGAATCAGGAAATATAATGTAAGTGTGAAGAATGCAAAAACAGCATACATACCGTGCTGTTCTTCACACTTACATTTTTCTTATTTACAGTGGTATACCGGAAACGGAGGGCTTTATGACAGCAGAGGAAGTAAGCAGGAATTACCATATCAGTATGGAGAAAATTAAATATTATGAAGAAAACGGGCTGTTGGAACACTGTGTGCTGCCGGATGGGAAAATAGAATACACAGAACAGCAGATCCGTTGTGCCGGACTCATTCATTCCCTGATAAACGCAGGGCTTGAGATGGAGAAAATAAGAGAATTTATGAAGTTATTTTACAAGGATGGGAGTGATACAAAGCAACAGATACAGATTTTACGGAAACAGCGTGTGGTGCTTCTTGATGAAATCCATAAGAAACAGCAGTCACTGGATGAACTGGATTATATGATTGATGAATTAAAAAAAGGGGAAGGCAGATGAAAATCAATAGAAAGATAAAAGCAGTCATTGATTTATGCATGACGGTTCTGCTGCTTTTACTCATGGCATTTCAGATTACGGGGCAGCAGTTTCATGAATGGTTTGGGGCAGGGATGCTTGTCCTGTTTTTGGTACACAATATTTTGAATTATAGGTGGTACAAAAATCTTCTGAAAGGAAGATATAATATCATTCGTATCTTGCAGACCATTATCAATTTTGCGGTACTTGTTTCCATGCTTTGCCTTGCTTACAGTGGAATTGTCATGTCAAATTATGTGTTTGGTTTTGTTTCCATAAAGGGAGGGATGGCACTGGCAAGACAGATGCACATGGCAGCATCTTATTGGGGATTTGTGCTGATGAGTGTGCATTTGGGATTTCACTGGGGCATGGTGGTTGGTATGGTAAGAAAGGCTGCAGGAGAGAGGAAAATAGCAAAGAGTGTCCTTTGGGTTTTGAGGATGGCAGCCCTTGCCATAGCCGGGTATGGTGCAGTCTGTTTTTACAAAGCAAATATTATTTCTTATCTGTTTTTGAAAAACCAGTTTGCATTTTTTGATTTTGAACAACCGGCAGTTTCCGTTTTTTCGGAATATATGGCTATGATGGGATTGTGGGTGTTTACATGGGATCGCAGAGCCGTGAGAGTATCGGGAGACGACGGTTGAGGTGGACAGCTTTTCACCGAATAAATGGGGATTGTATAATATGCATGGCAATGTAGGGGAATGGTGCTGGGACTATTATGGTAAATATCCGGCAGAGGAACAGACGAACCCCGCAGGGGCAGAGAGTGGCACAAGGAGGATTAGCCGGGGCGGCGGCTGGAATGATTTTGCCAAACATATTCGGAGTGCTTACCGGGCATCTTCCCCGGCAGACAGAAAAAGTGCATCGGTTGGCATACGGCTTGTGAGAAATGCGGTGACAGGCTCCGGCAGCATTGCAGATTAGGAACAGGATAGCAAATCAGGAAAGGGAGGCGGTAAAATGTTGATTGCATTTTTCTCATGGGGTGGCAATACGAAAGGAATTGCAAAGAAGATTCAGAAAGAGACGGGGGCAGATTTGTTTGAGATTGAATTGGTACATCCTTATTCCGATGATTATGATACGGTACTGGATGAAGCACAGCGTGACCAGAACAAGCAGGCAAGGCCGGAGATAAAAAACCATGTGGAGGACATGGTGCAGTATGACACCGTGATTCTGGGTTATCCTAACTGGTGGTATAGCTGTCCGATGGCTCTGTTGTCCTTTTTTGATGAGAATGACTTAAGTGGGAAACAGGTGTATTTATTCTGTTCTCATGGAACGGGAGGTCTGGCAAGTAGTGTAAAGGATATTTTGGCAGCCATACCGGATGCGAAAATATCCGACAATGTTTTTGATGCGTATGAGGAAGATACGGCATCGTCAAAAGATAAGATTGTAAAATGGGTAAAAGATACAATGGATAAATAGAGGAAAGCGGGGGGGAAAGAAGTGTCTGTTACAAAGAAGTTATTTAGCAGAAAAGAACTATTAAAACTGATATTCCCTCTTATGGCAGAACTTGCACTTACCCTGTTGGTTGGCATGATTGATTCGGTCATGGTTTCCAGTGTAGGGGAGGCGGCAGTGTCGGGAGTATCTCTGATTGATACGGTATTCCAGTTATTGATTTATATTTTTGCCGCTTTTGGGACCGGAGGGGCAGTTGTAGCAGGACAGTATCTTGGCGCGGGAAAGAATGGGGAGGCAAGGAATACATCGGGACAGCTCATTTGGTTCTCCGGTCTGGTATCAATAGGAATTATGGGTTTTATCTATCTGATCCGGGAGTTTCTTCTCACTGTTGTATTTGGTGCAATCACGCAGGAGGTATATGGATGTGCCAATGCCTATCTGTTGCTTGTAGCATTGTCCATTCCGGCATTATCTGTGTATGAATCCGGGGCGGCGATTTTCCGCACGATGGGAAATTCCAAGATTACCATGTACCTTTCCGCTATGATGAATTTTATCAATGTCTGTGGCAATGCGGTTTTTATTTATGTCCTGAAATGGGGGACAGCAGGGGCAGCGGCTGCCACAGTGATTGCAAGGTATGCAGCAGCAGTTGTGATGATCTGCCTGCTGCTACAGAAAAAGGGAGTGCTGTATCTGGAAAAAACACTGCATTACAAGCCGGATGGGAAACAGATACGGAAGATTTTGTCAATCGGAGTGCCGAACGGCATTGAAAACGGATTGTTTCAGGCAGGGAAAATCATTCTGGCAAGTCTGGTTGCGGGATTTGGCACTTCTGCGATTACCGCCAATGCCATCTGCCAGACGGTAGCCAGTATTCAGGTAATACCGGGTTCTGCCATGCAGCTTGCGGCAACCACTGTGATTGCAAGGTGTATCGGTACACAGGACGAAAAACAGGCAAGGTATTATAACAGGGTTTTACTGGTGCTGTCCTATATGGCATTGTTTGTATTCTGCGGATTGATGTGGCTCTTACTTCCGCTTATATTGAAATGGTATCATTTATCGAATGCTACGGCAGCACTGACCTCGCAGATGGTATTGGTACACACCGTCGGGGCGGTTTTTATCTGGTCGCTGACCTTTGTGCTTCCGGCATCCATGCGGGCGGCGGGAGATGTGCGTTTTGCCATGATCATATCCGTCATTTCCATGTGGGTATTCCGCATCGGGGCAGCGTATCTGTTTGCAGGGACGTTGGGAATCGGGGCACTTGGCGTATGGCTTGCGATGGTCTGTGACTGGCTGTTTCGTGCGGTGGTTTTCAGTATACGGTGGCTGAGTGGGAAATGGAAAGCATACCGTGTGGTTTAGTGCGAAAGGAGGGAAATTATGTTATACCGTAAACTTCCAAAAGGAGAAGAAGAAATCAGTATTTTGGGAATTGGCAGCAGTTCCATTCAGGCTTCCACAGAGAAGGAAATTGAGGAAATCGTGGCTGCTGCAATCGAAAACGGCATCAATTTCTTTGACATGGCATCTTCGGAGGCAAAGCCGTTTGCCGCTTACGGACGGGCGATAGCGGATGTCAGGGATCAGGTGTATTTTCAGATTCATTTTGGGGCGAATTATGAAAGCGGGACTTATGGCTGGACCACCAATCTTGATACGGTCAAGCGTTCCATTGCCTGGCAGTTAAAGGCACTGAAAAGTGATTATATCGACTTTGGGTTTATCCACTGCATTGATGAATCGTCAGATCTGCATGAGGTGGAAAAAGCTGGAATTATCCGTTACATAGAGAACCTGAAAAGTCAGGGAGTGGTGCGCCGCATTGGCCTTTCTTCGCATACACCGGAGCTTGTAAATGAAGTGCTGGATATGGGGATTTTGGATATGCTGATGTTCAGTATCAATCCGGCTTATGATTATGCTGGAGGCAGTGAACCGAATTATGCGGCAGACAGCTATGCGGTGGGCAGCGTGGAGGAACGGATGAATCTGTACCGACGCTGTGAGACAGAGGGAGTGGGTATCTCTGTGATGAAGCCCTTTAGCGGCGGGCAGTTGTTAAATGCAAGGACTTCCCCTTTTGGGAAGGCACTGACGGAGTACCAGTGTATTCAGTATGTGTTGGATAAGCCGGGCGTTCTGACGGCTCTGGCAGGGGTTCGGAACAAAGCCGATTTGGACAGGATCCTTGGTTTTTGTACTGCCTCAGCGGAGGAAAAAGATTATTCCATTCTTGGTTCTTTTGCACCACAGGACGCTGCGGGGAAGTGCGTTTACTGCAATCACTGCCAGCCCTGTCCGGCAGGGCTGGACGTGGGGCTTATCAATAAATACTATGACCTCGCAAAAGCGGGTGATGCACTGGCAAAGAGCCATTATGAAAATTTAACAGTAAAAGCGGATGCCTGTATTCAGTGCGGGCATTGCAATAAACGCTGTCCGTTCCATGTGGATCAGATGGAACGGGTGCAGGAGATTGATTCGTGGTTTTGTGGGTAAAAATGCCTGAAAGGCATGAGTGCGTCATAAAAAATAAGTATTTGATATGGTAAAGAGGTACAGTTATAATCAGTGGAAAAGAGATATTTTTATTTAAGATATAATGAATGCTGGCGCATTCATATTGGGAGTTGCTTTGCAACTCCGGCATGCGCAAAAATCGTGCGCAGTAATAATGATATAAGGAGGAACGAACTATGAATGCAAATGAATTTCAGCAGATTTTTCCGCTTGGGGAGAAAAATGATGCCTATGCACAGTATTTTATTGGACAGAGTTATCTGTCCATGTTGACAACGGAACAGGTTGGCATAGCTAATGTGACTTTTGAGCCGGGCTGCCGCAACAACTGGCATATTCATCATAAGGGAGGACAAATTCTGCTTTGTACTGCCGGGCGGGGTTACTATCAGGAGTGGGGAAAACCCGCACAGGAATTAAAGCCGGGAGATGTGGTAAATATACCGCCCGAAGTAAAGCACTGGCATGGTGCGGCACCGGATAGCTGGTTTTCCCATCTGGCTGTAGAGGTTCCTTCCGAAGATGGCTCCAATGAATGGCTGGAGGCAGTCGATGATACGGAATATAATAAATTGCAATAAGGAGGAGTTAAATCATGTTAGGAAATTTTAGCTTCAGCAATCCGACAAAGCTGTATTTTGGGGAGGATTCCCTTGCGTATCTGAATGAGGAACTGCCAAAGTACGGAAAAAATGTGCAGCTTATTTATGGAGGTGGTTCCATTAAGAAAAACGGAATTTATGAGCAGGTCGTTAAAATCCTGAAGGCAAATGGAAAAGAGATTTTTGAGGATGGCGGTGTTATGCCCAATCCTACAGTGGAAAAGCTGCACGAAGGCATTCAGATAGCCAGAGAGAATCAGGTGGATTTTCTACTGGCGGTAGGTGGTGGTTCCTGCTGCGATTACGCAAAGGCGGTTTCGGTTTCCGTGCATTGTGAGGAAGAACCGTGGGAGAAGTATTATATCCGCTTTGAGGAACCGGATTGTGAAATTGTTCCTGTGGGATGTGTGCTGACGATGGCGGGAACCGGCTCGGAGATGAATGGCGGGGCGGTGATTACAAACCATGAAAGCAAGTTAAAGATCGGATATGTGTTCGGTGAGAATGTGATGCCGAAATTTTCCATTCTGAACCCGAGGTTTACCTTTTCCCTTCCTAAACGGCAGATGGTGGCTGGCATCTATGATATTTTCAATCATATCTGTGAACAGTATTTCTCAGGGGAGGATGACAATACCAGTGACTATATCAGCGAGGCATTGATGAAATCCGTTGTTCACAGCTCCCGGATTGCCATACAGGATCCGGAGGACTATGAGGCACGTTCCAATATTATGTGGACTGCTACATGGGCATTGAATACGCTGGTGTCAAGAGGAAAGGACACGGACTGGATGGTGCATATGTTAGGGCAGTCTGCTGGTGCCTATACCGATGCTACCCATGGCATGACACTTTCCGCCGTATCACTTCCGTATTACCGCTATATTATGCCGTATGGCTTGAAAAGGTTTGTACGTTTCGCGAAGGAAGTATGGGGCGTGAGTGGAGACGGGAAAGCAGAGGAGCAGGTAGCAGAGGAAGGACTGGCGGCAATGGAAAGCTGGATGAAAGAAATGGGGCTTGCCATGAATCTGGGAGAGCTTGGCGTAACAGAGGAAATGCTTGACGGGATTGCAGACGGAACTATCATTATGGAGGGCGGTTATAAGGTGCTGAACCGTGATGAGGTGCTTGCCATTCTGAAAGACAGTCTGTAATGGACAAAGCATTTATCAGGGAATAAGCTGAAGCAGACCTGGAAAGGAGGATGATTATGCGAAAAAACAGGATTTATAAATGTCTGGCATGGCTGCTTGTATTTGCCTGTGTTTGTTCCTCAGTGTTTGTTACAGGAGAAAACGCAAGTGCGGCGAGGAAAAAGAATATAAAATCAGTTACCGTGAAGTCCGGGGGAAAAAGGGTAAACAAAAAAACGGTTACACTCCGCAAGGGAAAAAAAACGACATTGAAGGTTTCCGTTTCTCCCCGCAGGGCAAAAAAACGTGTTACTTACAAATCGAGTAAAAAGAGTGTGGCAGTTGTCAGCAAAAAAGGAAAGGTAACAGCTAAAAAAGCAGGAACAGCAAAAATTAAAATAACAGTATCTGCGAAGGGCTATAAAAAGAAGGCAACGTGGGTGAGGATTCGGGTAATGAATGCCAAAAAGACTACTAATGATGCGGCGGCGAATACGAATTCTCCGGGATCAGACAAACCGGCATCTGATACTCCGAAACCAACTGCCCCGGCACCGGATCGTAATCCTCCTGTTGCAGGGAACGGGAAATCACTGGTTGTCTACTTTTCCCGTACGGGAAATACAAAGACGGTGGCAGAGGAAATCCGGAATCTGACAGGAAGTGATCTTGTAGAAATAAAGACAGTGCTTCCATATCCATCAGCATATAATGATTGTCTGGCACAGGCACAGAAAGAACGGGCAGACAATGCAAGACCGGAGCTTTCCACGGTAGTCAGCAATATGTCAGGATATGATACGGTATATGCAGGCTACCCAATCTGGTGCTACACTGCACCAATGGCAATCTTTACTTTCCTCGAATCCTATGATTTTACAGGAAAAACAGTCATTCCATTCTGTACCAGCGGCAGCAGCAGTATTACACAGAGTGTGACAGAGATTCGTTCTGTATGCAGCAGTGCAGATGTATTGGACGGTTTCCGGGCAGGAGGTTCGGAAAGTGTAGAAAACTGGCTGACAAGAATCTGACAATGGAGGTTGTGCCAATCGGAAAGGTAACCTCGGAGTTATCCGTATTTGATACACTGCCATCCAGAACAGAGTTTACGTTTGCGAAAAAGTAAAGTGAGGGCACAGACAAAATGGAATGAAGAAGGGAGGATATCATTTTATGAAGCAATGCAGTAAAATGGTAAGCATTTTTCTTGTCATGGCATTATTACTGACAACAGCATTTGGGGCAGACACACAGCTGTCATCAGTAAAGGCGGCCAGCAGCTCAAAAAGCAGTGTTAAAAAGAAATCAAAGATTCTGATTGCGTATTTTGGGCGGTATGGGAATACAAATTTTAAGAAAAATGTAGATGCCACAACATCTGCAAGTATCGTAAAGGACGGCAGGAAAAAACGGGGCACGACAGAGATGCTTGCACGGCTGATTCAAAAGGAGACAGGGGGAGATTTATTCCCTATCCGGACAAAGAAAAAGTATCCGGCAGGCTATAATAAAGTAATAGACCGGAATCATAAGGAGCTGGATGAGGATTATCTGCCAAAGCTAAAGAAGAAAGTGAAAAACATGAAACAATATGATGTAGTTTTTATTGGTTATCCCATCTGGGCAGAAGATACGCCACAGGCAATCAAAAGTTTCATCAAGGAACATGATTTGAAAGGAAAAACGGTGATTCCATTTTGTACACATGGCAGCTCAGGGCAGAGTGGCACTTATAAAAAGATACGCAAACTGTGTTCCGGCTCTGACACATTGTCAGGTTTTTCGGCAGGGGAAGGAAAGGTTAAATCAAAATCTACGAAAAAGAGACTGAAGGCATGGCTGAAAAAGGTAGATGTGAAAAGCAGGTCAGGAAAGGCAGTTCCCATTACAATTAAGGTGGGAAAACGGACACTGGCCGGGGTCTGTTATAACACGGCACTTGGAAAGCAGATGATGAAGAAGTTTCCGCTGACAGTGACAATGGATCAGTATGGAGACAGGGAATACTACGGTGATGTGGCAAAAAAGAACCGCCCAACCAAAAAGAGTAAGGGTAAGCTGGCGTTTGTGAATGGGGATATCACCTATTGCTTTGGGAATGACACGATGGCGATTTTTTATAACCAGTCCGATGAGCCGGATCTGACAATGCGGGTAAACTGTATCGGAAGGGTAACATCTGATTTGTCAGTGTTTAAGGAAATGGGTGACAGTGTAACAATGACATTTGATTTGAAAAAATAGCAGGAGGAAAAAATCATGAAGAATAAGAAAAGGGTATTTTGGATGAATGTAATGCTGGTATTAGCTCTGATCGTGGGAATGGCACTTCCGGCATCGAATATAAGTGCCGCCAAAAAACAAAAAAAGACATCAAAGAGAGTGCTGGTTGTATATTTTTCCGGAACAGGGACCACGAAAAGTGCGGCAAAGAAAATTAAGAAGGCAACAAAAGGAACACTTTACCGGATCAAGGCGGCTAAGCCATATACATCCGCAGATCTGAATTATAATAATGATAAATGCAGGGCAAATGTGGAGCAGCAGAATAGCAGTGTAAGACCAAAGATTAAGGGAAAGATAAAGAATATCCGTAAATATGATGTAATCTTTTTGGGTTACCCGATCTGGTGGGGAAAAGAGCCAATGATTATCCGTACATTTTTGGAATCCTATAACCTGAAAGGGAAAAAGATTGTGCCATTCTGTACCAGTGGGGGAAGCGGGATTTCAGGAAGTATGAAAGGTGTAAAAGCCGCCGCAAAAGGTGCAAAAGTGGTAAAAGGCAAGGATCTGACCGATATGTCCTATAAGAGCGTGGCAAAATGGGTAAAAAGAAAATGAAGTAGGGATACCGCAGTGTACAGTAGTGTGAAAGGGGAGAGAAAATCTCCAAGGGCTGTCTTAAAGTGACAGCCCTTATTTGATTTTGTATAGGAAGGTTCGGTTTTATATGTTTTTCTGCCAGACCGTTCAATCCTTATCATTTAATTCCAGATAGAAGTTCAGGTAGTCGGTGCGCTTTTCCCTGGTTGCAGCGATGGCAGAGCGGGGGTGTCTGTTTGTCTGTCCGGTCAGAAGATAGGGGATATTATACCCCCATTCCACACCCTGTTGCTTTAACGGCTCGATATATTTTTCCATAAACTTCAGGATGGGGATGATATCATATTTCGGATTTTTGAGAAAACCGAGCAGCTGTTCACTGGCACAGTTCCCGGCACCCCGTCCCATACCGCTTACCGTGGCATCCAGATAGCTGACACCATGTGTCAGGGCAGCGATGGTATTGGCGAAGGAGAGCTGCTGGTTATTATGTGCATGGATGCCGACAAATTTGCCATATTTGTCTGCCATTTCCAGATATTTTTCTGCCAGGTCCTCGATCTGTTCCATATACAGTGCCCCATAGCTGTCTACGATATAAATACCATCTGCCGGACTGTTGCCGATCATATCCAGGGCTTCGCTGATCTCTGCCTCCCGGGCACTGGAGATCGCCATAATATTTACCGTGGTCTCATAGCCCAGGGAATGGCAATGCTCCACCATTTTCAGGGCGGCGGGAATCGTATTGATATAGGTGGCGATTCGCACGAGATCGATGGCACTGTCTACCCTGTTGATGATGTCCCGTTTGTAATTGCATCTTCCGACATCCGCCATAACGGCGATCTTCATCTCGGTGTCATTGTCACCGACGATACGGCGGATGGCATCCTCATCACAGAATTTCCAGTCACCAAAATCCTTTTCATCAAATATGTCCTTGGAAGCCTTGTATCCAAATTCCATATAATCAATGCCGGCTTCGGCATTGGCATGATATAATTCCCTGATAAATTCATCCGTGAAACGGAAATCATTGACGAGACCGCCATCGCGGATTGTTGCATCGACCACCTTGATATCTGGCCGGAATGAGAGAAGAGACCCTTTTTTTGCCATCTTCATGTACCTCCTATTTCAGTTATAAAAAGTGAATGACTTCATTGTATCAAAATTTCTTATAAAAGAAAAGAAATTTCTGCCCTAGCCATGCTGTCATTTTCCTGCTACACATTCATCGGAATTTCGGATAATCGTATAAAAATTTCACGCCGTCCTGATAGCAGGTGCTCATCAGATACATCCGCTCCCCGATCGCCTCTGCATAATGCGGTGCGGTCGCATACTGATGCCAGAGTCCGCTCTTCACAGGTGAAAATCTCATCTTAAACAGGGTGTTCTGGGCATATCTGCCACGGATATACTGACTGGACAGATAGGCTGCCGCTCCGTAGATCGCCCGCCTGACGGTAGTCCATTTGTGATAATAGGCATAGGAGGTTCCACCCACAAAGGGGTCCTTATCATATGCCTTAATCCCGTATAGATTATACACCTTACATTTCTTTTTCAGCTTCCGGGTTTTAAATTTCCCTGATTTTGTACGCGGATATCCACGGTACGCCACCTTTTTGATTTTATTCCCGCGTGCCAGCAGACTGGTGCCGTAGGCAGATTCCAGAAATGTCTGGGAAACCAGATATACCGGGTCAAGATTATATTTTTTTGCCGCCTTTAAAAATACCTCTGCCTTGTTATACAGACTGCTTTTTCTGACACTGAGTTTCGCTTCACGGCAGTAGTCCCGGATCAGATACTGGTAATACTGTTTAAATTTTTTCTTATCAACATCGCGGTAGCAGTCTACCCGGAGATACTTGAATCCCGAGGTGGTATCTTTCTTTGTCTGGATATAGGACAGGTATTTTTTGTATGATACCTTCGGCATCCGTTTGTATTGCAGCTTTGCATATTTTTTTGCAGAATAGGGATACCTGGTTTTTTTGCTTTTTCCGGGAAAGGATACCTTTTTCTTTTTCAGTGCCAGTGTTTTGTCCTGCGTTTTCCATTGGCAGGCCAGTCCAAGTGCTGCGCAGATTTGTTCCGCCGGAACGAGGATATCATTTTTGGCAGACCTTGTATAAACCACCTCTACAGGAGCTGCTGCCAGCTTATATTTCTGTCCGTCAGCGTACATTGTCTTTTCATTCACATAAAATGTTACCACATGATTCTGGAATACCAGACGGATATGGCCGGTTCGCTCTGTATGCTCAAAGGAAGCCTTCGGTCCCTTTCGGCAGACCGTCTGGCGCAGTGCCATCATATATACACCCTGGTAATGGACAACAGGTGTCTGGTTTGTATTGATCTTACTTCCGTTGTAGGTAATGGAAATACCGGCATCTGTCATATTTTCAAACGGCTGTCCGTCTGCCGTCGTGCAGATGTTATCCGGCAGACCTTCCCCTGTCCAGGCAGCTGCTTTTGCCATATTCCCAAGAAGGATAGCGAAAACGGACAGAAGTGCCACACTGCATGAGATTATTTTTTTTCGGTTCATTTTTTCCCTCTTTTCTTAGTCTGATCGTCACAAGGCTCATTTTATCATTCCTTTTTTCCATCGTCAATCCCGTTTTAATCTGCTGTTGACCGTGAATATAAAAAATGCTACAATAGTACAGGACTGCATGATATGACAGGAGGTAGTATGGATGGATTACAAAAAAGCGGGAGTTGACATTGAGGCAGGATATAAGGCAGTATCCCTGATGAAGGAGCACATAGCATCTACGATGCGGCCAGAGGTGCTGACCGGCATCGGGGGATTTTCCGGGGCATTTTCCATGAAAAATTTCAAGGATATGGAGGAACCGACACTGGTTTCCGGAACCGATGGTGTGGGAACGAAGCTGAAGCTTGCCTTTTTACTGGACAGACATGACACGATCGGCATTGACTGTGTTGCCATGTGTGTCAATGACATCGCCTGTGCAGGCGGTGAACCGCTGTTTTTCTTAGATTATATTGCCTGTGGTAAAAATGAGCCGGAAAAGATCGCAAAGATCGTAAGTGGTGTGGCAGAAGGGTGCCGTCAGGCAGATTCTGCGCTGATCGGCGGGGAGACAGCAGAGATGCCGGGATTTTATCCGGTGGATGAATACGACCTTGCCGGCTTTTCTGTCGGTATTGTGGATAAAAAGGACATGATCACAGGGGAGGAGCTGCGGCAGGGGGATGTGCTGATCGGCATGGCTTCTTCCGGTATCCACAGCAATGGATATTCCTTGGTGCGCAGTGTGTTTTCCATGAGTCCTGAGACACTGAACCACAGCTATGAATGCCTGGAAAGTGACCAGACACTGGGAGAGATCCTTCTGACACCGACGAGGATCTATGTCAGGGCACTCCGCAGTGTGAAGGAGGCAGGAGTAAGGATCAAGGCATGCAGCCATATCACAGGCGGTGGATTTTATGAAAATATCCCGCGTATGCTTACCGAAAAGACCCATGCCTTTATCGCAAAAAACAGCTTTGTGGTGCCTCCGATTTTCCAGATGCTGGCGAGAGAGGGCAAGATAGAGGAGTATGCCATGTTCAATACATATAATATGGGAGTCGGTATGATCATGGCAGTGGCAGAGGAGGATGTAGAAAAAACGGTCCAGGCAGTTCAGGCTGCCGGGGAGATCCCATATATCATGGGTGAGATCAAGAGAGGCGAGAAAGGAATCACATTATGCTGAAAATAGCTGTACTGGTATCTGGAGGCGGCACGAACCTGAAGGCAGTCCTTGATGGCATCGATGACGGGGTGATCACGAATGCCGTAGTATCGCTTGTGATCAGCAATAAGCCGGGTGCCTATGCACTGGAGCGGGCGGCACAAAAAGGGATTCCCTCTGCCGTACTGGTGCCGAAGGAATATGAATCAAGAGAATTATTTGGCGAGGATCTCGTGCGGACGCTGCAGGAGGCGGGGATCGATCTGGTTGTCCTGGCGGGCTATCTTGTGATCCTTCCGGCGAATTTCGTCCGGGCATATGAAGGGCGTATGATCAATATCCATCCCTCGCTGATCCCGTCCCACTGCGGTGCCGGGTATTATGGCCTGAAGGTGCATGAGAGTGTGCTGGCGAGAGGAAATAAGGTGACAGGTGCTACGGTCCATTTTGTGGATGAGGGCACGGACAGCGGTCCGATCATCCTGCAAAAGGCAGTCGAGGTGGAAGAGGACGATACACCGGAGACCCTGCAGAAGAGGGTGATGGAGCAGGCAGAGTGGAAGATCCTGCCGGAGGCAATCAACCTTATCGCCAATGATAAAATAGAGATCGTGGATAATCTTGTTAAAATGAAAAGGTGAAAATGAATTTTTCACAATGCGCAAAAAACGTGCGCAAGTATGGAGGAAAATTATGAAAGTTCTTATTGTAGGAAGCGGTGGGCGCGAACATGCGATTGCGGCAAGCGTGGCGAAGAGTGCCAAAGTGGACAAGATCTACTGCGCCCCGGGTAATGCCGGGATCGCCCAGGTGGCAGAATGTGTGGATATCGCTGCCATGGAGTTTGATAAGCTGGCGGATTTTGCCGAAGAGAAGGAGATTGACCTGACCATCATTGGTATGGATGACCCACTGGTGGGCGGCGTGGTGGATGTCTTCGAGAAGCGCGGACTGCGGGTGTTCGGTCCGAGGAAGAATGCCGCCATCATCGAGGGGTCCAAGGCATTTTCCAAGGATCTGATGAAAAAATATCACATCCCCACTGCGGCGTATGAAAACTTTACGGATCCGGATGCGGCAATCGCCTATCTGGAGACGGCAAGAATGCCGATCGTGCTGAAGGCGGACGGACTGGCCCTCGGCAAGGGTGTGCTGATCTGCAATACGCTGGAGGAGGCAAAGGCGGGCGTGAAGACGCTGATGCTGGACAAGCAGTTTGGCGATGCCGGAAATGAGATCGTCATAGAGGAGTTTATGACAGGCAGGGAGGTATCGGTGCTCTGCTACTGCGACGGCACCCACATCAAGCCGATGACCAGCGCACAGGACCACAAGCGCGCAAGGGACGGCGACCAGGGACTGAATACCGGCGGTATGGGAACATTTTCCCCAAGTCCTTTTTACACAGAAGATGTGCAGAAATTCTGCGAGGAGAGGATTTATCAGCCGACCATGGATGCCATGAAGGCAGAGGGAAGGGATTTCGTGGGAATCCTCTTTGTGGGACTGATGCTGACGGAGGACGGTCCGAAGGTACTGGAGTACAATGCCAGGTTCGGTGATCCGGAGGCACAGGTAGTCCTTCCCCGCATGGAAAATGATATCATCGATGTGATGAATGCCTGTATCGACGGGAAGCTGGATACCGTTGACCTGCGGTTTGAGGATAATGCGGCGGTCTGTGTGGTACTTGCCTCGGATGGCTATCCGGAGCACTATGAGAAGGGCAGGCTCATCACCGGATTTGAAAATTTCGACGGTAAGGAGGGCTATTATGTATTCCATGCCGGAACGAAGCAGACAGAGGAGGGGATCGTCACCAACGGCGGCCGTGTCCTCGGCGTGACGGCGAAGGGAACGGACCTGAAGGCGGCAAGGGCAAATGCCTATGAGGCAACGAAGCTCATTGATTTTGAAAATAAATATATGAGGAATGATATCGGGAAAGCATTGGACGAGATTCAATAATTAAAGATGGAGGGAAATAAATGTATTCTTTTGATGAAGTAAGAAATGCCGATCCTGAATTGGCAAAAGCGATGGAACTGGAGACAGGGCGTCAGAATGACCATATCGAGCTGATTGCATCGGAGAACTTTGTGAGCAAGGCTGTGATGGCGGCGATGGGGAGCACGCTGACGAACAAGTACGCAGAGGGGTATCCCGGCAAACGCTATTATGGTGGCTGCCAGTATGTGGATATGGTAGAGGAGCTTGCCCGCGAGCGCGCGAAGAAGCTGTTTGGCTGCACATATGCCAATGTCCAGCCGCATTCGGGTGCGCAGGCAAATATGGCAGTGTTTTTTGCCCTTGTAAAGCCGGGTGAGACCGTGATGGGGATGAACCTCGACCACGGCGGGCATCTTTCCCATGGAAGTCCGGCAAATATCTCCGGTACTTATTATAACATCGTGCCATACGGTGTGGATGACACCGGATTTATTGATTATGATGAGGTGGAGCGCATCGCCAAGGAATGTAAGCCGAAGATGATCATTGCCGGTGCCAGTGCTTACTGCCGGAAGATTGATTTCAAGAAATTCCGTGAGATTGCGGACGAAGTGGGTGCGTTTCTTATGGTGGATATGGCGCACATTGCCGGACTGGTGGCTTCGGGCTATCACGACACCCCGATCCCGTATGCCCATGTGACGACGACGACGACACACAAGACACTGCGCGGTCCCCGCGGCGGACTGATCCTTTCATCGGAAGAATTTGCCACGGAGCACAAGCTCAATAAATCCATCTTCCCGGGAACGCAGGGCGGACCCCTGATGCATGTGATCGCCGCCAAGGCAGTCTGCTTTAAGGAAGCACTGGATCCGGGCTTCAGGGATTATGGTAAAAATATCATCGCCAATGCACAGGCACTGAGTAAGGGACTGATGGACCGCGGCATCGATATCGTATCCGGCGGCACGGACAACCATCTGATGCTGGTGGATCTGGCCGGCAAGGGACTGACCGGAAAAGAGGTTGAGAACTGGTTGGATGATGCCAATATCACGGCAAATAAAAATACGATCCCGAATGATCCGCAGTCACCATTTGTGACAAGCGGTGTCCGTCTGGGAACGGCGGCAGTGACAACCCGCGGCATGAATACAGATGACATGGACCAGATCGCTGATGCCATCGCCATGCTGATCAATGACCATGAAGGAAATCTGGATCAGGCAAAGGCTGTCGTGAAGACATTGACAGATAAATATCCGTTGTATTAACAAGATTCTACTGCCTGTCAGCAGGACGGGGATGCTATGTCAGCGTCTCCGCTGCTGACAGGTTTTTCTCAATACCGGATAGTTTAGCATATGTACATCATTTGAATTAGAGGAGGAAAAACAAATGTTAGAGAGCAAAGAAAAATATTATGAAATCATCGCTGGTAAAATCATCAGTAAATTGGAGCTGCGCAACATGGAGGGATATTACGCAGCGACAAAGGAGGAAGCCTTACAGCTGATCAGGGATAAATTCCTGACAGAGGGTGTCTCTGTCGCGTGGGGAGGCTCCATGACGATGGAGGAGATCGGACTGATGGAATATCTCCAGAGTGGTAAGAGCGGCTGTGTTGTATATGACAGGAAGACGGCAAAGACACCGGAGGAGCAGAGGGCGATGAAGGCAAATATGGTCAATGCGGATTATTTTGTCATGAGCACGAATGCCATCACGATGGACGGCGAGCTGGTGAATATCGACGGGACGGCAAACCGTGTCAGCTTTTTCTGCTATGGCCCGGAAAATGTCCTTGTCATCGCCGGCATGAATAAGGTGACGACCGATGTGGAGGATGGACTGAAACGGGTGAAAAATATCGCATCCCCGCCCAATGCCATCCGGCTGGACAGGGATACCCCGTGTGCGAAAAACGGACGCTGTGCGGACTGTCTGGCGGAGGACTGCATCTGCAGCCAGACCGTGATCACGAGACGCAGCAGTGTGAAAGGACGTATCAAGGTGATACTGATAGGAGAGGAATTAGGATTTTAAAGATGGCAAAACGGTTGTTTATTGCAGAGAAGCCAAGTGTGGCACAGGAGTTTGCACGTATTCTCGGAGTAAATGCGCGCCGGGGAGACGGCTATCTGGAATCAGGGGATACGATCGTGACCTGGTGCGTAGGGCATCTTGTGTCGATGAGTTATCCGGAGGTATATGATGCGTCCTTAAAGAAATGGGATTTTGCCACACTTCCCTTTCTTCCGGACCATTTTCTGTATGAGGTGATTCCCGGTGTCAGGAAACAATTTAATACGGTCAGCGGTCTTCTGAACCGCGGGGATGTGGACACGATCTATATCTGTACGGACTCCGGGCGGGAGGGAGAGTACATATACCGCCTTGTGGACCAGATGGCGAAGGTGCCGGATACGAAGCAGAAGCTCCGGGTGTGGATCGACTCGCAGACGGAGGACGAGATCAGGAGGGGAGTCCGGGAGGCGAAGCCGATGAGTGAGTACGACAACCTCAGCAATTCCGCTTATCTGCGCGCCAAGGAGGACTATCTTATGGGGATCAATTTTTCCCGTGTCCTCTCGCTGAAATACGGCTACTGGCTCAACAATAATTTTCAGGGGCAGAAATGGACTTCGGTCTCGGTCGGGCGTGTGATGACCTGTGTCCTCGGCATGGTGGTGACACGGGAGTGGGAGATCCGCAATTTCGTAAAAACACCGTTTTACCGGGTGTTTGGTACATTTGAGCTGATGGATAAATGCTTTTCCGGGGAGTGGAAGGCGGTGGAGGGTTCAAAGTATTTTGCCTCCCCGGTTCTTTACAAGGAAAACGGGTTCAGGGAAAAGGAGACGGCACTTGCCCTGATCACTTCCCTGATGGATCCGCAGCCGGTTTCCTGTGTGATCGAATCGGTAGGGAAAAAGAAAGAGAAAAAAAATCCCCCGCTGCTTTTTAACCTTGCGGAGCTGCAGAACCTTGCCTCAAAGCTATTCCGGATCAGCCCGGATGAGACACTGGCGGTTGTACAGGAATTGTATGAAAAGAAGCTGGTGACCTATCCCCGTACCGATGCCCGCGTGCTTTCCAGTGCGGTGGCGAAGGAGATCGGCAGGAACCTGCGCGGTCTGCAGGGTTATGAGTATGCCAGCCCCTATTTATCTTATATATCGGAAAACCAGACCTACAAAGGGCTGGAAAAGACAAGATACGTCAACGACAAGCAGATCACGGACCATTATGCGATCATTCCCACCGGACAGGGGCTCGGTGCGCTGCGTTCGCTGGCACCGATCCAGGCGAAGATGTATGAGGTGATCGTCCGGCGGTTCCTGAGCATCTTTTATCCACCGGCAGTTTATCAGAAGCTGAATGTCGAGGTAAAGGCAGGAGAAGAGCATTTCTTTACCTCGGCAAAGGTTCTGGTAGAGGAGGGCTTCCTCCCGGTGAACCAGTTCTCCTTTACGAAGAAAAAATCCCCGGCAAAAGCAGGGAAACCATCGGCAGAACCGACAGCCGGCGGGAAAGAAACCGGTGCCGGGGACGAGGAGGCAGAGGATGAAAGTGCCGGCATGAATGCCGATGAGTTAAAGGAGATCCTTGCTAAGCTGAAAAAAGGAATGAAGGTTACCTTAAAGGACTGTAACCTGAAAGAGGGTGAGACGACTCCTCCAAAACGCTACAATTCCGGTTCGATCATACTGGCGATGGAAAATGCGGGACAGCTGATCGAGGATGAGGAGCTGCGCGCCCAGATCAAGGGCAGCGGCATCGGGACCAGTGCCACCCGTGCCGAGATCTTAAAGAAGCTCTTTAACATTTCTTATCTGAACCTGAATAAAAAGTCGCAGATGATTACCCCGACACTGAAAGGTGAGCTGGTCTGCAGTATCGTGCGTTATTCCATGCCCGCGATGCTCTCCCCCAAGCTGACCGCAAGCTGGGAGAAAGGGCTCAGCGGCGTGGCAGAGGGAACGATCACGGAAGAGGAATATATGAAGAAGCTTGAGCACTTTGTGGAACAGCTGGTCAGCCAGGTGAAGGCAGAGGACAACATGGGAAAATTGAATTCCTATTTCCAGATGGCATCGCTGCATTATAAGGCGGGGAAGAAAGAAGGGAGAGGGAAGTAGGATGGCTGTACTTTTATGTGAGCTTATTGTGCTTATCGTTTTGATATATATTATTGTTTTTGCCGGATGGTATTTTATTTCTGACTATTTTTATAAAAAAACGACTTATCGGGATATAACTCATAACTCTTTCTGGAGGATGCGGTTTAATGTGGGAAATTACGGAGAATATCTGACCTATAAAAAGCTGCGGAGATGGGAAGAGGGGGGAGCTAAATTTCTTTTTAACTGCTATCTTCCGGCGAAAAAGGATGAGACAAGTGAGATTGATGTAATGCTGATTGCTGATTCCGGAATCTATGTCTTTGAGAGTAAAAATTATAGTGGATGGATTTTTGGGGCAGAGAAGTCGAGATCATGGACACAGACTCTGCCGAATGGAAAGAGAGTGCGTAAGGAACATTTTTATAATCCTATCATGCAGAATAAGACGCATATTAAATGGCTGCAGAAGCTCATTGGGACCGAGGTTCCTGTCTATTCTGTCATTGTATTTTCTGAGAGGTGTACATTAAAGAAAGTGGATGTGGTAAATCCGGACGTAAAGGTTATCAAAAGGGATCGTTTGGCTAACGTAGTAAAGGAGATCAGCAGGGGAAATGCTCATAAAATCTCAGCGGACCAGATAGCACAGTTGTATGAACAATTATATCCTTATACTCAGGTTGGGGAGGAGATAAAGCGAAAGCATATTGAAAGGATAGGGAAATTGTAATTGAGATAAGGAAAGTGTGTGGAGAATGATAAAGGTGAGGGATGAATCATGAATAAACCGGGAGTCTCTTTTGGAGAAGTGAAACCGGAGATAATGAAGAAAGTATGGAAGATGGGGAGTTACAGGAAGAGTCAACTATTCGGAAATTCCGAATAGTTCAAACCGGGGGAAAGCGGAAGGTTAAAAAATCGTGCGCGGAGAAATATCCCCCTGACAATGGAGGACTGGGCGAAGAGAGTTGATATTTATTTACAGGCAGATGATTTGGAGGTTTTGAAAAATCCCATATTGTGCAGGATCAGCTATATCAGAGTGATTATGATCGTTTTTTAGAGGAAGAAGTTTTCAAACACGTTGAGGATTCAGCAAAGGGCAGTGAAAGCGAAGATGATTTTTCTGCCCTGTTTAGGAAATAGATAAGATTATTGCATAGATTGAGGTGGAAGAGTGATGAATAATTTGCCACTATCCAAAAGGAAACAACGGAGTATCCGGGTTACATTGTTTGATTTTCAGAAAATCTTATTGTAGAAATACAGTAGGATTTTTTTATTATCCTATCATCATAGCAGTGCTTTGGCTTTAGGAGGTAATACAGATGGATAATGTGTATGGATATGTGCGTGTTTCCAGTATAGAACAGAACGAAGACCGTCAGATGCTTGCCCTGGAAAGAGCAGGAGTTTCCGGGAACCACATTTTTATGGACAAACAGTCAGGAAAAGACTTTCACAGGACGGATTACAGAAAAATGGTATCGCTTTTACAGAAGGGGGATTTACTTTATATCATGAGTATCGACCGCCTGGGGCGCAACTATGCGGAGATACAGAACCAGTGGCGTATGCTGACAAAAGAGATTGGTATTGATATCTGTGTGATTGATATGCCCCTTCTGGATACAAGGAATGGAAAGGACCTTATGGGGACATTTATTGCGGATCTGGTATTGCAGATACTTTCTTTTGTGGCAGAGAATGAAAGGGAAAATATTCGGAAAAGGCAGGAACAGGGAATTGCTGCTGCGAAAAAGCGTGGTGTCCGGTTTGGCAGACCGGAAATGAAAGTGCCAAATAACTTTCAGAGTATTATCAAGGCATGGGAACGGGGGAATATAAAAATAGAGGAAGTCCTGGAAAAGTGCCAGATGAGCAGATCCACATTCTATCGGAGGTTGCGTGAAATACGCATAAAGAGAGGGGATAAAATCACGTGAAATAAAGGGGGTTGGAATGATTCCGGAGTATCAAAAGGTGTACCTTTTGACACTGGATTTGTGTACATCCGTTTGGGAATGACACGATCAAAAACAGCCTGTTTTCTCCTCGAATTCACCTTAAACAAAGAAAATCTGTTGCATTCCCTTCCAAACTATAGTAAAATATTTTATAATACAAACAGAGTGTCAAAAGGTACACTTTTTGATATCTATCTTATTGTGAAAGATTCTATATTGATATAGTTCTGATATATCTGTGAGAATTTGAGCTTTGATGGAAAAATGAGGAGAGACAAGATGAAACCCAGAAATATATGCTTTAACTGCTTCCATGAACTGGAAGCAGATGCTGCCGGCGGCTGTCCCCACTGCGGGTACCGCCCGCAGGAGGACCAGGACCGGTATCCC